>ERZ791821.462-NODE-462-length-34771-cov-95.165198_pt1 | contig 34771 bp, 46 predicted proteins | sample MGYA00510300_ERZ791821 | MGnify/ENA primary metagenome ERZ791821 (study PRJEB30046, sample SAMN00792034) | human gut metagenome | study: EMG produced TPA metagenomics assembly of the A metagenome-wide association study of gut microbiota in type 2... | reverse complement strand
CTTCCTGAGTTTGAATGTAAGAAATATCGGTAACCCATTTCTGATTTGGATGCTCAGCATTGAATGCCGCCGCATTGTGAAGCAGCGTGCGCTTTTCTGCGGTCAGGGCATGACCGTCCGCCACATGGTCCGCAATGATTTTCTGGATAGCTTCCGGCGCATGCGCCGGGTCGATCTCGCTGATTCTGGGCATTGTAACCCCTTCCTTTCCCGTTGGTGAATGGTTTTTCCATATAATATGCCCACTTACATATTATATCAATAGGTTTTTGCTTTGAGCATAAAATTGCTCTATGCCAGCCTTCTGAAACACGTTTTTTCTCTGGATTCTCTTGACGATGCCCCGCGAATGGAGTAGGATTGGTGCTGCAAAAACGAATTGCAAAAGAGGAGTTCTAAATGCAAGTCAGCCTTTTATTGATGCAGCAGATCGCGCAGCTATTTCTGATCCTGCTGATGGGATATGCCGTTGTGAAAACCGACCTGTTGAAGGCATCGGACAGCAAGGTGCTGTCTGTGGTCTTTGTCTATCTGGTCATGCCCTGTGTCGTTCTGAACGCCTTTCAGATCAAGGATACGCCGGAGATCCGCACCGGGCTGCTTTATTCCATGGGCATCGCCGTTGGAATGCACGTTGTATTTCTGCTTCTGAATGCGCTGTTCCGCAGGCCTCTCAAGCTGGACGCCGTGGAGCAGGTCAATATCATTTACAGCAATGCCGCCGCGCTGGTCATCCCCATCGTGCAGGCCCTGCTGGGGGAGAAATATGTTGTCTACTCCTGCGCCTTTGTCATTGTGCAGCTGGTGCTGCTCTGGACCCATGCAAGCGCCTGCCTGCAGGGGTCTGCCCGGCTGGAATGGCGCAAGCTCCTTACCAATGTCAACCTGATCGCCATTGCAGCCGGTGCGCTGCTGTACCTGCTGCACGTCTCGCTGCCCGCCCCGATCACCAGCACACTGAGCAGTGTCGGCAATATGATCGGTCCCATGGGAATGCTGCTGGCAGGCATGGCCATTGCGGAAGTCCCCCTCAAAAAGGTTTTCTGCACCCCGCGCAACTATCTGCCGGTGTTCCTGCGTCTGCTGGGTGTTCCGCTGGTCATTGTCCTGCTGCTTTGGGCAGTTCACGAATCCCTTTGGATCCCGGACGGCAAGCCCATCCTGATGACGGTCTACCTTTCTGCCATTACCCCCGCCTGTGCAACCGTCACCTCCATGGCACAGCTCTATGACCGGGATGCTTCTCATTCCAGCGCGATCTATGTCCTGAGCACGCTGCTTTCCATCCTGACCATGCCGCTGATGATCGGGGCGTTTGAGCTGCTGCTCTGAAATGCGGAAAAAGGCCGCCCGGCTCCGCAGCAGGGCGGCCTTTACAACTACAAGGATGTGTCTCTATGAAACTCAAACAATTCATTCAGCAGGAAACGGTCCTCACCGCAGCCGCTGTGCTGGCCGTCGTCTCCGCCTTCTTTGTTCCGCCGGATGCGCAGTATCTCGGCTACATCGACCTGCGCACGCTGGCGATTTTGTTTTCCCTGATGACGGTCATGGCCGGGCTGCGGCGGCAGGGCTTTTTTGATGGACTGGGCCGGGCCTTGCTGTCCCGCACCCACAGCACCTTTCAGCTGACGCTGGTACTGGTCGGGCTGTGCTTTTTCGGAAGCATGTTCATCACCAACGATGTTTCCCTGCTGACCTTCGTTCCCTTTACGTTCGTTGTCCTGAGCCGTCTGGGAGCGGATGTCCGCTGCTCCCTTCTGGTCCCGGTGGTCTGTATGCAGACCATTGCGGCAAACCTTGGCAGTATGCTGACCCCCATCGGCAACCCGCAGAACCTCTATCTTTACGGAAAAAGCGGCATGAGCATCGGGGGCTTCGTTCTTCTTATGCTGCCCTACACCCTGGTCTCTCTGCTCCTGCTGCTGGCTTGGGCAGCGCTGGTCTGCCGGAAAGCCTCTGCCGCCCTCTCCGTGGATGAGCTTGTTTCTTCTGCGTCTCAGGGGGATCAGAGGATCATCCTGCTGTATCTGGTTCTGTTTGCCGTCTGCCTGCTGTCCGTGATCCGGGTGCTACCCTATGGCATCGCCTTTGCCGCTGTACTCGTCTGCGCCCTTTTTGCAGACCCACGCACCTTGCGGACGGTGGACTATTCCCTGCTTTTGACCTTTGTGGCTTTTTTCATCTTCATTGGCAATCTGGGGCGCATTCCGGCCTTTTCCGGCTGGCTGCAGGAGTTTCTGACCGGCCGGGAAGTTCTGATGGCGGTTCTTGCTTCGCAGGTCACCAGTAATGTTCCCGCCTCCCTGCTGCTGTCCGGGTTCACGGCAGAGACACAAGCCCTCATCATCGGCACCAATCTGGGAGGTCTTGGCACTCTGATCGCATCCATGGCCAGTCTTATTTCCTACCGGCAGATCGCACGGGAGCTGCCACAGGGGAAGAAGCAGTATTTTGGGCTGTTCACCCTGTCCAACCTGATCTTCCTTGCGCTCCTGCTGGGCGTGTGGTTTTTGCTCCGCTGAGCGTGGCAGATGACTTATGGTTTTTCTATAAAGCTAAAAAAGGGAGCTCTGTCACGGACGAAGGTCCGGGCAGAACTCCCCTTGCGTTTATTGTATAATGCCTTATTCGCCTTCCGGCTCCTTGCAGACATCCACCCAGCCCTCGGCTCCGGCGGCTGCTCCCAGCTCCTGCAAGGTCAGCTTGACGGCGGTGTACCACGGGTCTGCCACATCGCCGGGGCGACTGGTGTGATCCATCAGCAATGAGACCTTAGGCTTGCGTCCAGCCCTTTTCCTCTCTGGCCTGTTTCAAAGCGAGCCCGAGCCCATAAAAGTCAAACCTTCTTTCATCTTGGTTCATTCTCATATCACCCTATATCATTGTACATTTCGGGTTGGATTATGAGAATGTAATATGATTTGATATTACATGATATATTATTTCATAAGATTGACAAAGAAGAATGTTTGTGCTATCCTATATAAAGATATATCTCCAAAGGGGAGCAAGATATGAACTTTCATTTAACAGATCAGCGTAAAAAGAAAATCAGCTCTGTACAATCCATTCCGATGAAACATTGTGCAGAGTATAGCGTATAAAAAGCGCATTTAGATTTCATCGGGAAGCCAAGGGAGTAGTGTACCCGTTTTAGGGTGTTGGCTTTCCGTGCAATTATAATGTGTACGAGGCTATGGGCAATGTTTTGTCCATAGCCTTTTGTTTTTGCGTTACTATGTCAAAGGCAGAAGGCAGATACCGTTGTGTATCTTTGCTTTCTGCCTTTTTCTTTTTTCAGAATACATAAGAAAGGTTTTTTGAAAATGAGTTTATTAGAAATTACAGGATTAACACATTCTTTTGGTGAAAACTTGCTTTACAAAAATGCAGGATTCACACTGAATAAAGGGGAACACATCGGGATTGTGGGACAAAACGGAACCGGAAAAAGTACCCTGATTAAAATTTGTACAGAGCAGATCATACCTGATAGCGGACGGGTTATCTGGCAGCCAAATATTACGATTGGCTATTTGGATCAGTATGCAGAAATCGACCATACGCTTACCATGAAAGAGTTTTTGAAATCAGCCTTTGCAAAGCTGTTTGAAATAGAAACACAAGTTATGCAGCTATATGAAAAGGCCGCCGATGGAGATATGAAAAATCTGGAACTTGCTGCCTACTATCAAGAGCAGCTTGAAACACATGACTTCTATTCCATTGATACTGCGATCGAGCGCGTTGCAAATGGGCTGGGGCTGCTTGCGATTGGTCTTGACCGCCCTATCATTGAAATGAGTGGCGGCCAGCGAGCAAAAGTGATTTTGGCAAAGCTACTGCTTGAAAAACCAGATGTATTGCTATTAGATGAGCCGACAAATTTTCTTGATAAAGATCATGTTGCATGGCTGGCGGAATACCTATCCTCTTTGGAAAATGCTTTTTTAGTCGTTTCCCATGATTTTGACTTTTTGGATAAAATCGCAAATCGTATCTGCGATATAGATAATGACACAATAACAAAGTATTATGGCACTTATTCTGAATTTCTGCGAAAAAAGACACTGCTGCGGGAAGATTACATTCGTCAATACTCAGCGCAACAAAAGGAGATCAAAAAAACAGAGGAGTTTATTAGGAAAAATATTGCTGGACGAAAAGCAAAAATGGCGAGAGGGCGACAAAAACAGCTTGATCGAATGGACAAAATGGAGGCTTTGGAACAGAAAGAGATTATTCCTCATTTTCATTTTCCTGTTTTACCGCTGACAAATACGGAGCATCTGCTGGTCAAACATCTGGCAGTTGGTTATCACTATCCAGTTCTATCAGATATTGATTTTAGCATAAAAGGCGGGCAAAAAGTTGTTATCACTGGCTTTAATGGAATTGGGAAATCTACTTTGCTCAAGACATTAATTGGACAAATCCCGTCCATGCAAGGTCATTTCAAATTTTCCGATCAAGTTACCCTTGGATATTTTGAGCAGGACTTAATATGGGACGAACCTGAACAGACACCAATGCAAATTGTTTCCAATGTCCATCCTGATATGGTCATAAAAGATGTTCGCAAACATTTAGCCCGGTGTGGAATTTCCAGTAAGCACGCAATGCAAGCGATTGGAACATTAAGTGGAGGTGAGCAGGCGAAAGTAAAAATGTGTTTGCTAACACTGATTCCCTGCAATTTTCTAATTATGGACGAACCCACAAATCATCTGGATGTTCAGGCAAAGGAAGCATTGAAATCAGCTCTTATGGATTTTGCGGGTACTGTATTGCTCGTATCACATGAAGAAGCATTTTATCGTGAGTGGGCACAGAGAGTTATTAGTGTCGAGAAATAGAAAATAGAATTAAGTATAGTATATGTGCCTACCCCCGACGGGGAAAGAAAAAAACCGTTGCCGGGTAGGTTGGTTTTGTGCTCTTATTCCACATGTTCTGCGGCGGTTTTGAGAAATCAAGACCGCCGCTTCATTGCGTTTAAGACACAAAAATGATTCTATACATTGAAATCTGGTACGGCGGTAACAGGAGGATGCCGCCATGTCCATTTTACTTTTTCGTAGTTCTAATATCCTGCACCAGCTAAAAAAAAAAACGATAAAGAAAAACCGCTGTTGCATGGTTTGTTAGCTTCCATGTAGCAGCGGTTTTTACTGTGGTTATTCAGTTGAAAATCAGAACGATAAACTGGGATTTACGAAAATCTTTTTTGAATCTTATACAGCCATATACTACAAATAACAGCTATAAATAATATAAATATAACTGCAATAGAAATAGCATAATCTTTCGGTAATATAACTGCAATCACTCCAGAGAACAAAAGACAAATTCCTATCAATAAAACAGGCTTTCCTAATGCTTTTGCATATCCTTTTCTGTCGTTTGTGGTTTCAAATACTTTGCCATGAACAGAAGAATAATTTCCTTTTAATAGAGAAAAACTAACAAATATGAGAAGAGCAGAACAGAACCACATCATTATACTAAAGCCTATCATAATATATCCCTCCATCAATTCTAATTTTCTTAGTTCTATAAACTGAAATCTTGTTATTTCATTTTTTCTTGACACTCGCTACATTCTTTATCGTGAATAGAAATAATGCCACCGCATTTAGGACAAGTATATTTTATTTTCTGCTGTTCCATGAAATGTTCCAAACCATGTCCTTGAACAAAACGGCTATTTTCTATAAGACTTGCTTGATACCGTTTGTTATAGCTTTTTTCAAGATTTTTAATCAACTTACATGGATATTCATCACATTCAAAACAATAGGATAACGATTTTCCTTTGATGCAATCCTTTATTTTGCATTTACGACAATGTTCTGGTTTCCCTTTATCACTATTCAAGCACCCAGAACAAGGTTTTTTATTGTAACAGTGCTTATAACAAACCTTACAATTCATTCCGCATGGGGCAAACATGCTTATATCAATTTTTTCTTTTGACATTTTCATAGTTGTTTACTCCTTTCAACAAATTCTTATTTGTCATAATCATTCTACCATACCGTTATGAATAAATCATCTCTTGCAAAATAATTTCTTCTGCCCGGTTGTGAATGTTATTGCAACGCTGCACCCATTCCATTTGAGAAGTACGCTTCAATTCCTCGGTCACGCCCTCGGCAGCTTTCATCTGCTCCATGATGGTGTCTAACCGTTCCTGTGCCTGTTCGTTCAGGTCTGCAAGGTATGTCCATAACTCCCCGGTCAAGGTCAATGTGTTCAATCTGGCTGGGTGGACTTCTCTTAAATATTCCCGGTGCATCCGTCCGTACTTTCCGATGGGGCGGTGTTCTTCCGGCAGCTTCAAGTCTGGGATGTAGTAATCTCCAACAAGGATATAATCAATTCCGTTTTCTGTTATTCTTGGTTTCAATTCGCTCATGTTTTAACCTCCTCATTCTGGCTCATTTTTTTGCAAGTCTGGCTCTCCAGAAATATTGGTAAATCTTTGGTAAATTTGAGACCGAAGCACAAAAAACGCTTAAAAACGGGGCTTATGAGACGATTTGAGACTTTTCATCATACCCGGTAAATCCTGCCGTGATACTGATTTATTGAATTTACTGCAACATAATCTTGAAGTTTTGTAATGTATTTCGGTAACAAAGGTATTCAGCAAAGACCGTTCACGCTATATCATTTTTTGAGTAATTCCAATGCCCTGTCCATTGGTACGCAGTCTGCATATCGTTCAGGCCAGAGAAATTCATTATAGTAATGGTAAGCCTGTTCCCTGGTCATGTACTCATTGTCCTGCGTAGAATTTGCATAGGCAGGAACAATCATGTGTAAGCCATGCTCAAAACCAGCCTCTACCGTGGCATTGATACAGAAATCAGTCATAATGCCACAAATCATCACGTCTTTTTCTTCCTTTGCAGTCAGATACTCAAGCAGACCACTCTCTTTTTTGAACGCACTGCATACGGACTTGATAAACCGTTTTTCATCAGGCATCGGTTGAAACTCGGAACAAACCTCAAACTCATCATCCCCGATAGAGAATCCGGTATCAGGTCCATCATCATGCTGTACATAAATAACTTCTATGCCTTGTTCTCGAGCTGTTCCAATCAGCTTTTTGATATTGCCAACAAACTTTCTGAACTCATATAAGCGTTCATCCACGATACCATTCTGTGCATCTACAACCAATAAAACCATGAATAATCTCTCCTTTTTGAGCTTTTTGTTTTGGTTCAAATAAACTAAATTCGTATATTATAATAGAGCGTAACTTCTGCTTACTCTCCCAGCACCTCGCCCAGTGCCAGAACAGCGTTGCGGACGCACTCCGGGCAGGGGCACAGCGGTGCGCCGTTCTCTATCCCCTTCAGATCCTTGCAGATGGTAGCACCGCACTTTTCCTGAAAGTTTTGCAGCAGCTCCTTGGAAATGCGGGGTGTACCCTTGCCGTCGGTGACGATGCCCGCCACCATCACAGCGCCGATCAGTGCGCCGCAGGTGCTCTCCATGCAGCCCATGCCGGCGGCATAGCCTGCGCCCAGCTTCATCAGGGTGTCGGCATCCACCGGCAGCTTGTCCTCAAATGCCTTCAGCACCGCCTGTGCACAGTTGCACTGTCCAGCAGCTTTCCATGCGGCAGCCTGTGCCGCCCGTTCTTCGATGTTCATTTTACAGTCCTCTTTCTTTGATGAATCGTAGTTTATTCGACATTATCATAAAATTCCTGTAACACTGCTGCCAATTCCTCCGGAGCTTCTGTGTTTGCTTCATGACCCGCTTTCAGAAGTTCATGGAAGTGGGAATCACTCAAATAACCGGCAAGTTCCTTTGAGGCTTTTTTATTTGCGTTGTCCTTTTCCCCACAAACGATCAATACAGGACAAGACACCTTACACAATGAATCTCTGAAATCCAATTCTGCCATCGTGCCGCACAAGCTGATCACATCTGCTTTTTTGAAGCCAAACTGCTTGAACGTTGCATTCGGCATAAAGCGGAACAGCATATTCTGGAATTTCAATAATTTTTTAGGCATTTTGTATTGTGCCGCAATTAGCACAAGCGCCTTTACTTTATCCGGATGGTCTATCGCATAATTAAGTGCCAAAACAGCACCCAGAGAGAGCCCACATAAAACGATTTCGTCATTTTCCTTGTCGCACTCTTCTGAGAATGCAGTATACAGCTCCCCATAGGTGGCCGCTTTTCCTTCCAGCATCTCTGCCAGACTCAAGCTGGCGCTGCTGTCCGAGACCCTCGTTTCTTTTATTACTCTGTCCCAACTGTCTGGTTTTTGTCCTAGTCCATGCAAGTATAAATATTTCATCTGTTTTTCACCATCGTCGGTTTTCCTTTTCCCTCATACGTCCTGCTGCTTCTTTTCCAGTGCTTCAACGTGATACCGGGGCTTACCTTTGCTCTTTTTGCCGTACTCGATGGCCTCTTTGGGGCAATAGCAGATGCACGCCATGCAGTGGGTGCAGTTTTTGCCCCAGACCGGCTTTCCGTTTTTCAAATGGACGTTGTTCAGAGGACACAGCTCCACGCACCTGCCGCAGCCGATGCAGGCGTCCGCTGCCCGGAAGGCATCGGCTTTTACAAAGAAGCGATAGAACGCCGGGTTCACCGGGGCAGTATCCCCTGCCTTGATGCAGGCGTTCAGGTCGTAAAGCGGCATCTCCAGCCCTTCGGCAATGCGCCGTGCCAGATACCGGCTGTTGCCGGTTCCCGTAAAATAAAGTACCATGGCTGTTCCTTCGTTTTTTTGTGGTTTTCAGATGCCTGTCTGCCCGGCAGACTGGAAATTGTTACACTTAAAAAAGCGGAATTTCACCATCATAGTTTTCTGCTTTTTCCAATAGCGGTCCTTTAGCTCCCATCGTGAACGCGATGTCGCTACTGCGGATAGAGAGCAGCTCCATTCCGGGTTTCACCTTCAAAAAATCCATCATTTTCTTCGTAAGAAGAATTTGCCCCTCCTGTGAAATTTCTACCCAGCAGTAGGAACGCCCCTTGTATTTGATAAATTCGCCAGAACCTGCTGAGTAGTCAAGCAACGGTGGAGTATCGTCCAAAATGTGACCAAGTTTTGACGGACGCAAAAGGCCTTTCCGGGTGACGCAGAAGCCACCGGTAATCTTACTTCCGGTAAAAAGATATACTTTTCCTTCATCTGCAATGTGATATTCTTCCATTGCCTGCGGTGGAATCCGCAATGTTCCATCCGTCCGAATAAGTGATTTCCCGAAAATAAATTTTCCTCCCTTATTCATTTGTGGCATAAAAACACCTCCCGAAATTTCGATTTGTCGCTCTCCGTATACTATGGTTTCCGCACGCAAAAGACCCGCGGCAAGGGCTTCGTAGGAGTCATAGCAGCGGGGGATGCCGTACTGCTGTGCAAACGCCTGTGCGCTTTCCAGATGCCGTGCCCCCACGGCAACAAGCTGCTCCCCCCTCTGCGCCCATCTGTTCCACCGTAGACGCAAACTTTTTGGCAATGGTGCCGGTCGCTAAAATTCCCCACTTCATAAGTGTACCTCCTGGTTTATCACTTTGAACTCAGTATACCATGGTTTTCTCCTGCGGAAAAGATAGCGAAAAACAAAAATGGCCCCGGAGGGCTTATTACAGCTCTCCGGGGCCACCTTATGTGCGTTGTGCCTTGGCGCACACGACCGGCGTTTTACTCGATTGCAATCAGATTCGGGTTCTCAGGCAAAGCCTTCGTCTGCTGAGGAGCAGGCAGCTCGACGTGCAGGACGCCATCCTCGAACTTTGCGTGGATGTCTTCCTTCTTCACATCGCCCACGTAGAAACTGCGCGCGCAGGTGCCGGAGAAGGATTCGCGCCGCAGATAGCGGCCCTTCTGATCCTTTTCATCGTTGCTATGGCTGCGCACTGCCTGAATGGTCAGGTAGCCGTCGTCCAGTTCCATCTGGACGTCTTCCTTCTTGCAGCCCGGCAGGTCAACAGCTACTTCGTAGCCATTGTCCGTCTGTTTGACATCGGTCTTCATCATGTTTGCACCGCGCTTACCAAAGGTATCACGAGCCTCACGGTTCATCATACGTTCCAGTGCAGCGTCATTCCAGAACGGATCGAAGAAATCATCGAACAGGTTTTCATGGAAAACAGTCGGCATAAGCATAAATCATTCCTCCAATCCCGGCGTTCGGGTCGGGGCAAAAAATCTGAAGCGTCCACTCGGAAAAGCTTTCCGGGGAGCCTTGCGGCTCTCCTTTTGCCCTTCCTCCTGAGCACGCCACTGTTATAGCACCGCGCATTAGCAATGTCAAGAGGTGAGTGCTAATATTCACGAAAAAATAATACTTTTGCAACAATATCTTGTATTTGGCTTTCCCCCATTACCGCAATGAGACAAAAATCCACACCGGGAGATGGAATCGCATACCGTTTGCTTTCCGGCTTGTCCCGTTTTGGCACAAAAAAGCTAGGATTCAGTTGTTTTCCTGCTGCTTTGTATGATTTTTGCCATCGTTTTGCAGCCGCTTTTCCAGTGCGGACTGCTTGGCAAGAATAGCGTTTACTTTATCGTACAGGTCCTCGATCATGATCTCGGTCTTCAGGTTGACTTTATAATCATTTTCCGCTCTGCGGCGGTCTTTTTCCTCCTGACGGTTCTGGCTCATCATGATCAACGGTGCCTGAATTGCCGCCACACAGGACAGCACCAGATTCAACAGAATAAACGGATACGGGTCAAACGCCTTGGCAGCCAGCACCGTGTTGACCACCATCCAAAGGATCAGAACACCGGTAAAGGAAAAGATAAACGCCCAGCTTCCGGCAAATTTTGCAATGGAATCCGCTGCACGCTGCCCCAGCGTATACTTTTCTTTTTCGCTTTCAGGACTGACGGAGATCTTACTGTCTGCCAGCAGATTCAGCACTTCTTCATCAGTCATGTCGTGCTGGATGTCCTTGAGCACTTCTTTTAATAGTTTTCTGTTTTCCTTCATAACGGTCACTCCTCATGGATGTTCCTGTGTGGTAAACGGGAGGTTTTTACTTCTTCATCGTTGTCGCCCTCAGTATACCACGCTTTTTCCCCACAGAAAAGATTCCGCACGCAAAAACAGGCTCCTGCAAGCGTCAACCACTGGCAGGAGCCTGTTTATTTCTTAAAGTTTCGTCATCCACAGACCATGCAGGTTGCAGTAAGCGTAGACCGCCACCGGCTTTTCCCCGCCCAACTCAAACACCGCCTTGGGTGCCTGCCCGGGGGCGAGGTAGCGGAGCTGTCCGCCGTTTTCGGTCTCCACAAAGAGCCACTGGATGTGGTGTACATCCACCATGGGATGCTCCACCGCACCCACCGCAACTGTGAGGGTGCTGCCGGAAAGCTCTGCCACCGGCAGATGCTTTTCGCCGCTGGCTTCCACCGTGTTGGGGAGCAGTTCCTTCATCTTTTCGCCGCAGCAGACCAGCGGGACCCCTGCGTTGTGGATGGTGGTGACCAGGTTGCCACAGTGCTCACAGATATAAAACTTTGCTTTCATATTCAAATCCTCCATCGGAATGTTGTCGGTGTTTTCTGTGACTATATGATAACATTTCCTAGTTAGATTTTCTGTGACCGGGTCACGCAAGCAGCCTAGTACTGTGGGGATGTCCTCAGCTTCCCATGGCAATGAGCACCAGCACGACCACCACCGCAATGGCGATGAGGCAGCCGCAGCCGCTGCCATCTCCCCCGCCACCGCCGCCATTGTTGTGGTTTCCACCGCCACCGCCGCCGGACAGTTGCATTTGCCTAATAAAATGGACTTAGGTTGTACTTGTCCGCTTTTTGATAGCAATAGTTCCAGAGATGCCAGCGGCAACACTGGCCACTACATGACTGACCAGAACCGCAACCCAAATTCCATTTAGTCCAAAGCCAAGATAGGAAAGTAAGTAGGCCAGGGGCATCCGAACCACAATGTAATAAAAAATCATCAGGAACATACTCTTTGAAGGTTTTCCCATACCGTTAAGGGCACCAAGATAGCAGTTTGTAACCGTATTCAGAATGTACCCGACACTGACAATCAGAAAATAAGTTCCGACAATAGCCGCCACAGCATCGCTCTTGACGAATAGGCCGGAAAGCTGCTTTGAAAACCCGACCACCAAAACAGAAAGAATTACAAGCAGACCACAGCCGTACCCCAATGCACACTTCAAATAATCTTTGGCCCGGTCATAACGTGCGCCGCCGACACATTGTCCGATAATGGTAGTTAAGACCATGTTCAATGCCATCGCCGGATAAAACAGGATGGTTTCCAGTTTCCCTGTTACCCCATAAGCCGCTATTGCAGTGACGCTATATGTACTAACAAGTGCAGTAAGGAAAGTCGTGCTGATGGCCGGAATACTCTGCTGAATAACCGATGGAATTGCTTTTTGAATGAGTGTCAATACATCATTTTTATCAAACGCAGAGATTTTGAATTCAAACAATTTCTTCTTTTTCAGATAAATCAACATGAACGCCAGACAGATCACTTGAGAAAGCAAGGTAGCAATCGCCGCACCGTGAAATCCGATGAAGTGGATAAAAATAGGATCGAGGATCGCGTTCAAAATTGTTGACACCAGCATGGCTACGGCTTGAAACATAGAATTGCCAAAGCTCCTCAAAACAGCGGTGAAATAAAGATAGAGGTAGACCGCCAAATATCCGAGGATATAGATCGCCAAGTAGCTGTATGCCATATCATAGGTTTCAGCCGGGGTGTTCAGAGCTTTCAAAATTCCCGGAAGAAAAGCCTCAAGCAGAATAGTTACAAGGAGGGAGAAAACTACTGCCACGCAGAACGATGTGGAAATCAAACTCTCTGTTTTTTCCTTGTTCTTTGCGCCAATCGCCTGAGAGATCAAAATTGATACACCATTAGTTGCCCCCATCGCAACAGAGGTTAAGATTAGAATGATAGGAGTGGAATTTGTCAAGGCGGCATAAGCCGTTTCTCCGAGCAAATTTCCGATCCACAGGCTGTCTACAAGGTTATACATCATATTGAGGAACATGGCGGCAATCATGGGGAGAGCCATTGCCATAATGCAACGCTTTGTATTTCCCCCTATAAAGTCAATTTTAGTTGGCATAATAAACACCCTTTCTTCGATAGATGAATGAACAACATTCACATTAAAGTCAAAATATAAATCGCTTACCGCGACTTTTTGAATGAAAACTATTCATTTGCTTTCCCTTGAAAATCCCCCGCCCCAAAGCGGGGGACTGTTTCAAAGATGAAGTGCAAATATCAGAAATTCACGAATCCTTTTCGATTTATCTTCTTGTGTCAGGTCATCTGCCAACAGGATACCAAGTTGTCCATAGACGCAGAACATCGCAGCGGCCTGAATATCGTCAAACTGGATTTCGCCCTTTTGCCGAGCGCGAAGCAATAGTTTTTCTACAAGCGGAGTCAGTTTTTCGCATACTTTGAGAGAAAGCTGATCGTGAAATTTCTTATTTTCTGCTCCGTGAAAAACAGAATAGTATTTTGTGTCCTTTTGTTCCATAGTGGCAGGCATATCTTCAATGATCTGCCGCAAGGTTTTCTGACTGTCCTTTTCAGAGCCTACAAACTGCTCCACCAGAACATCCGCATATTGTTCAATCGCGCTGTCAAACAGCGCCTCTTTGGACGGAAAATAGCGATAGCATAGACCTTGTGCCACACCGATTGCTTTGGCTATATCTGTAATCGAGGTTTTTTCATATCCATTTTCCCCGAATAATTTGAGCGCAGTATCTAAAATCTCTTGCTTGCGTACTTCCGGCTCCTTTGTAATCCGCATAGTCTGAGCCTCCTTTCTATTTATGATAGCACGCCCGCTCTAAAAAATCAATGAGTGAATATCAATCATTTTTCGCACATAGCAATACAAGCCGTGTTACCAACCTGCTCCCATGATACATTATGAAAATATGCTGAAAGCATGGAAACGAGTTCTGCTTCGGAGTAAATCTTCACATCCCCCTCTTTGCTATGACGCATATAAAAATTCATTATCACGCGACCTACAAAGGGTTGCCAGCAATCTCCCATCAGGAAAGTGCCGCCCGGCTTCAATACTCGGTTTACTTCTCTTAACACATTTTGCGGTGCAGGATAATGATGAAAAGAGTCGTTGCAGTACACAACATCAAAGGCGTTGTCCGGGAAAGGGAGTGCCTCGCTGTCCCCCAACAGTAGCTTGACTTGTTCCGGGAGTTTCGATTTCGCAACAGCAAGCATTTCCTCTGATAGATCGATGCCGCACAATTCTTTATGGGGATCTTTCTGCAAAATGAGTTTTAGCATTTCACCAGTCCCGCATCCCAAATCGAGGGCAGATTGAAACGGAATGTGAGACAGCTTTTCCAGCAGGACGGGATAAAGAGAGCGGGCGTGCTGGCCCTTAATATCTTTATCATAAGTAGCGGCCTGCTGATTAAATGCAGCTTTCGAGTTTTCTTTTACGGTGTTCATGGTTTGATCTCCTTTCCACCAATTAGTATAGCACTCTTTTTTGAAATGTCAATGAATAACATTCATTCACATGAAAATAATTAGTCAGTAGTATGAAATACAAACTCGTTCAAATAATATTGCCTGAAATGTGGAATTACATTAGGTGATATTATGAAGATTGAAAGAGATGAACGACGATTTGATTTTCACGATATAGGACTCGCCATCAAGCGAGCGCGGGAGGCCAGCGGGATGACGCAGGAGCAACTGGCCTATATTGTTGACCGGGCTCCGCGCACCATCATGTATAACGAGAATGATGGCCAGCACCCCAGCCTCAACACCTTTTATCAGATGGTGACAATGTTCGATATATCGGTAGATCAATACTTCTATCCGTCCAAGAATAAAGGGAGCGAGTGCAGAAAGCGTATGCTGTACTGCCCGTCCTCCCTCCTCTTTCCATCCAAAAAGGCAATACCAGATAATTAGCATCTCCCTTTTCCGTCCGTCAGCGGATCGTTTTCCAGGCATTTCAAGTTGCACAAAAGAAACCTGTGCAGCAAAGCAATATGCACAATACATTTTCTCATATCGAATACAGAAATGGCCATTTAGCAGCCAAATCATACAACTTTATGCAAGAAATAAGAAAATTTGTTGACTCACGATGGGCGAAAATGCTATCCTGTTGACAACAAGAGCACCATTGAGTGCTCTCCCACACGAAAAGACAAAACAAAAAAGGAGAGTAAAATGATGAAGAAGCGTATTGCGGCGTTGGTCACCGCCGGTGTCCTTGCTTTGTCGATGCTTACCGGCTGCGGGAGCAAACAGGAGAGCTGGAAGGTCACCTGCCCGTGGGCACCGTCTGGTGTCGCAGCAATGGTAAGTCAGAAGGCTGCAGCCATGTCCCCGAATTACTCGGATAAGAAGATCACTCTGGTGGCAGAGGCCATCAAGGGCGATGCTGCTACCGTCAACACCTGGGTAGCCAGCACCAAGGCAAACGACAAGGACCTCGTTTTTGCTGGCGAAGGTCTGTTCGCCATTACCGAGACTCTGGATCCCTCCAAGCTGCAGTTCAGCTATGACGATTTCGAGTTCGTTGAGAACCTGTATTCTTCCGTTTTCGTTCTGTCCGCAGATTCTTCGCTGGACCTTAAGAATCTGAACGACCTGGAAGCCTATGTCAAGGCTGGCAACCCGGTGTCTGTGGCAGTCAACGGTGCTACCGGCTCTGAAGCTTTCCTGGCAGCGGCTCTGTTCGGTTCAATGGGTGCTGGCGACCAGCTCAAGTTGACTCCGTATCAGTCTGCAGCCGAGGCCGCACAGGCTGTGGCAAAGGGCGAAACGAATTTCGCAGTTTCTCACCAGTCCCAGATCCTCGAAACCTCCCAGCAGGGCGGTGTCGATGTAGTCTGTGCATTCGACGACAAGTCTATCGAAAACGGTCCCTTCGCAGGTGTTGAAGGCGTTGGCTCCAAGGGCTATCCTTTCTTCCGCAACCGCTGCTTCGTGATGGCGCGCAAGGGTACCGATGCCGCAAAGGTCGCAGAACTGAAGGAGCTGTACGACAAGATCCTTGCCGACCAGGAAATGGTCAAGTGGTTAAACGATACCATGCTGCTGGAAGTTGACACGATGAGTGAAGATGACGTCAAGGCTCATATTGAGAACGTCAAGAGTATCGTTGAGCAGTATCAGGACATCGTAGCCGGCTGATAAAAATCTCGTAGCGAAAAAGCTGAAGCAGGGGGAATGGGATCATCCCTTTCCCCCTGCTTTTACACTTCAAAAAGGAGTTGAAACTGGTGAAAAATCTGATAGAACATACTGAGACAAAGCTGGATGAATGGGGCGCAAAGCTCGAGGTGAAGAATATCGAGTACCCCGTAGACCTGGTCTGCGGCATCCTGTTTCTTGTCATCGGCATTGTGCTGCTGCTCATCATGCCGCAGCAGGTACAAATCTCCGAAAAGGACGTTGTGAATGGTCGTGCCTTTCCGACGATGCTGGTCTGGCTCATGCTGGTCATGAGCGCCCTTCTGGTGGGTCGGGAGGCGTACAATATGGTGATGCACCGCCCGATCAAAACCAAAACGCTCAACCTGCTGGTAGAAGCCAAGGCTCTGGTCATTGTCCTCATTTTGGTGGTCACATATCTTCTGGTAAAGGTCACCGACCTGTTCGTAGTGGGTGCTGTATTCTGCGCGGTGGCATTCCTGCTGTTTTTCCGCTGCAAGAAGCCCCTCTACTACGCCATCACCGTCTCGATGGCGGTGCTGATCTGGGTCGTGTTCCACTTCGTGCTGAATGTTAGTTTCTGAGGAGGCAGAATATGGGTTTGTTTGACTTTATCGGCCCGGCCTCCGGGCTGCTCTTCACCCTGGAAAACATCATTTGGATCAATCTCGGCGTCTTCATCGGCTGCGTGTTTGCAGCCATTCCTGGCCTGAGTGTCATCCTCTGCATCATCCTGTTCCTACCTGTCACTTATACCATGCGTGCGATTCCTGGCATGATGTTCCTGTTGGGCATTTACTGTGCGGGTGGATACGGCGGCTCGGTGTCGGCTATCCTCATCAACACCCCGGGCACGCCCCACGCGGCGGCTACCATGCTGGACGGTCATCCACTGTCCAAGATGGGCCGCACCAAGGCGGCTCTTAAAATCGCGCTGTATGCCTCCACCTTCGGCGGCATCTTCTCTGCGCTGGTGCTGCTCTTTCTCGGACCCCAGGTCGCCAAAATCTCGGCGCAGCTTGGTACAGCCGAGTACTTCATGGTCTGTCTGTTCGGCATGACCATCATCGCAGGCGTCTCGGGCAAGAGCCTCGTCAAGGGCATCATCGCCGCCTGCCTCGGCCTGCTTATCTCCTGCGTGGGCGCAGACCCCATGACCAGCTACGACCGCTTTACCTTCGGCGTCCACCGCCTGTATCTGGGCCTCGACCTTGCCGTTACCCTCATCGGCCTGTTCGCACTGGTGGAGATCATCGGCAAGGCTGAATTGAAGCGAAATGAACTGAACCTTCATGCCGGAAAAATCGGCAACGATGACGGCAAGATCACAAAGGATGAGTATAAGCGGATGCTTCGCCCAGTGCTGATGGGCTCTATCATCGGTTCCTGCGTTGGCATCGTACCCGGCACAGGAGCATCGGAAGCTTCGTGGTTCTCCTACAACACAGCAAAAAACCTGTCTAAGCACCCAGAAGAATTTGGTCATGGTTCTGTGGAGGGCGTGGCGGCTGCCGAATCCGCCAACAACGCCGTCTGCGGTGCGACCCTGATCCCCCTGCTGACGCTGGGCATCCCCGGTGACGGCTGCGTGGCCATCATGCTGTCCGCTCTGATGATCAACGGCCTGAACCCCGGTCTCTCGCTGTTCACCACCGATGGTGCGATCATGTATGCTATCATGCTGGGTCTCATCCTCGTGAACATCTTTATGTTCCTGCAGGGCAAGTACCTGACCAGCCTGTTTGCAAAGGTCGTCTCCATCCCCCAGCAGATCCTGACCCCCATCATCGTTATCTTCTGCTTTGCAGGTGCTTACTCGGTGAACAACAGCTATTTTGATTTGAGCGTGGCACTGGTATTTGGCGTGATGGCATGGTTCATGCGCAAGCTGGAACTGCCCGCTGTCCCTGTGCTGCTGGGCATGGTGCTGGGAAACATGACGGAAACCAACTTCCGCCGCGCTCTGCTCATCTCGGATGGAAGCCCCAGAATTTTTGTCAGCAGCCTGTACTGCTGGATCTTCATTGCTCTGATCGCAGTAGTCATTCTTGGCATTCTTCGCAGCAAGATGAAGGAAGCAAAAGCTGCCAAGCCGGAACAGTAAAAGGAGGTAAAACCATGGCGTATAATATTATTTTCTATTTCAGTGACCAGCAGCGCTGGGACACCTGCGGCTGCTTTGGTCAACCTTTGAATATCACACCCAATCTGGACCAACTGGCAGCAGAAGGCGTGAAGTTTGACAACGCCTTTTCTCCTCAGCCCGTGTGTGGCCCCTGCCGTGCCCTGTTCCAGACCGGCAAATACCCCACCGAGACCGGCTGCTTCCGCAACAATCTGATGCTGCCCTCCAACGTCAAGACTCTGGGCGAGTACATGGAAAAGGATGCTGGCTACGAAACCGCCTACATCGGCAAATGGCATTTGGCCTCGGACGGCGAACTGGAAAAGAAACCGACCATCGACCACACGATCACTGCTGTTCCTCTGGAACTGCGTGGCGGCTACACCGGCTACTGGCGCGCTTCGGACGTGCTGGAGTTCACCTCTCACGGCTACGACGGCTATGTGTTCGACGAGAACAACAACCGTATCGACTTCAAAGGCTACCGCGCCGACTGCATCAACCAGTTTGCACTGGACTACCTCGACCAGTACACCGGCGAGAAGCCTTTCTTTATGACTGTATCTCAGATCGAACCGCACCACCAGAACGACCACAACCACTACGAAGGTCCCAATGGTTCCCGGCAGCGATTTGCAAATTTTGTTCTGCCGGAGGACCTGAAGGCTCTGGGCGGCAATGCAGCGGAAGAATACCCGGATTATCTGGGTCAGTGCGCCAGCCTCGACGAGAACCTTGGCAGACTGGTGGCGAAGCTGAAGGAAAAAGGCTTATATGACAATACGGTCATCCTCTACGCCTCCGATCATGGTTCTCATTTCAAGACCCGCAACCGTGATGCGCACCTGAATGGCTATGATGATTACAAGCGCTCCTGCCACGACGGCTGCCTGCACGTTCCGCTGGTCATCTGCGGCGGTCCCTTCTCGGGCGGCAAGGAGATCACCGACCTGGTCAGTACGGAAAGCATCCCGAAAACTCTGCTGGCTCTGGCAGGCGTGGATGTCGGTGACAAGATGATCGGTGAAAATCTGCTTGACGTTGTGGAAAAGAAAAACCATAATAGAGTCAATGAGGTCTACGCACAGATTTCGGAAAGCCGCTGCGGACGCTGCATCCGCACGGAAAATTACATGTATTCGGTCTATGCTCCCGGCATCAACGGCGGCGAGGCTGCGGCATCCGATGTTTATGCAGACGACTTCCTTTACGATATGCAGAAGGACCCGTGGCAGCTGAACAACGTTGTCGCAGACCCTGCATATGCTGACGTCAAGGCGGAGCTTCGTGAGCGCTTGCTGAACTGGATTCAGCACGCCGAAGGTACCCGCCCCACCATCACCGACTGAAAAGGAGCGCCTGCCCATGCTCTCGGCTGTTGAGAAAAAATCCGATCAGGTATATCGCTGGCTTCTGGCTTATATTGACGAAAACAAATTTTCCGGGAACCAGCGTCTGCCTTCAGAAAATGCTCTCTGCCGGAAGCTGGGTGTCAGCCGAGAAACGATACGAGTTGCCATTGACCGACTGGTGAATGAAGGAATCGTGTATAAGATCAAAGGGAGCGGGACCTATTTTCACCGGGAAAAAGTAATGACACGAGACTTGAACACGGAGGGTGCTCTTTACAAGATCGGCCTTATTCTACAGGGTCAGGACACCAGTGCAAATTCCGGGTTGATCGAGGGCGTGCGCAGCGTCTTGACGCAGGAACGGGTAGATCTGCATGTATTTCTGACCGACAACAAGTTCTGCAACGAGCGCCGCTGTCTGGAGACTGTGGTACATCAGAATTTTCACGGTTTCATCGTGGATGGTGTCAAATCGAGCATCCTCAGCCCGAATCTTGACTGCTACAAGGAGCTTTATCGGCGCAAGATCCCGGTGATATTCTACAACAACTTCTATCGGAACTTACGCTGTCCCCGTGTGACCATCAACGATATTGAATGTGCCCATCAGTTGATTGGACGTCTGATCGATGCCGGTCACAGCAATATCGCCGGGATATTCGTGTACGATAACTATCAAAGTGTCGAAAAGTTTCAGGGCATGGCGGAGGCGATGCGAAGTCGCGGTTTGGATCTGAACGATGATTACATCAAGTGGTGTATTTCCGACGAAGCTCATAACGAACGCTATGTCCGCTCCATTGAAAGATTTCTGAAGAGCATCCCTAAATGCACCGCTATCGTCTGCTGCAACTATATCATCTATCGGCTGGTGATGAAGACTTTACAAAAAATGGGTAAGACCGTGCCAGAAGATTACTCGCTGGTCTGTTTTGATTATTCTGAGGAGACTTATCGGCAGGAAGATGTTACCTGCTCCGTGGAGCAGGGCTTCGAAATGGGGCGTCAGCTCGCACTGCGGCTTATGGAGATGATCTCCACCGGCGAATGCGACGACCGAAACTACACCTATGTCATGAAGCCCATTCTCTACGATGGTCATTCCATCTGGAAGATCACAAAGGTAAAATAAAAGTTCTCCCGGAGGCAGTCCTGCTCTCCGGGAGAATCTCTTTATCGGTTTTGTTGTGCCAGAAAGCGTGCAGCAGCCTGCAGGCGAGGAAGCGCATAGGCAAAGAATTGACGATATGCCGTGCAGAAACGATTGTTCCCGGCGGCATCCCAGTCGCGTTTGCATCCGCCCCGGCAGAGCGGCTGATACGCGCAGGCTGCACATTCCGCCGGGCGTTTTCGCCCCTGTTCCAAAAACATCCGGCTTACGGGCGAGTCCAGTGCATCTTCGACGGTACAGTGGCTCAGATCTCCCAGCTTCCACTCATCCAGAACATAAAAGTCACAGGGATAAAGGCTTCCATCGCCTTCCACTGTGAGATAATGTCCACAGGAGCCTGAGGAAGCGCAGGATGTAGGCGGCATTCCCAGCAGGATACGCAGGTAGTCTTCAAAATTGCGGACGCTGACATAATTGCCCCGTTGCAGCTGATCGTACCAGGCATCAAAGACGCCGCACAGAAAACGACCATAATGTTCCGGCATCAGAGAATATGCCTGCCCGCCAATCGTGTCAAGCGGGTCAAGGCAGGGAATGAACTGCAGATCGTGGCGTCCCAACTCGCAGAGGCTCTTGAAGGCTCGCTGCGGCTTTCTTGCTAACTGTCCGGTCACAACACAGAGCAGGTTCGTTTCGACTCCATAGGCATCCAGCAATGCAATCGTGCTCGTCACCTTGTCCCATGTTCCCTGCCCAGCGGCGTCCATCCGGTACAGATCATGGTTCTCCCGCGTGCCGTCCAGAGAGACTCCCACGAGAAAAGAGTTCGTTTTGAAAAAAGAAGCCCATTCTTCGTCCAGACAGATCCCATTGGTCTGGATACTGTGGAACACGGAGATCTTTCGCTGCATGGAGCGTTCCGTTTCCAGAAAGAACCGAAAAAAATCAAGTCCGGCAAGGGTCGGTTCGCCGCCCTGAAACAGAAAATGGACGCTGCCGCCGTCTTCTGTGGCGGCAAAGGCTTTTTCGATCAGTTCTTTTGCCATTTCGTGTGAAAGCAGTCCCATATTCTTGCACGCCCGGCTGTTGGAAACATCATCGTAAAAGCAGTACCGGCAGCGCAGATTGCACAGGCTGGACGCCGGCTTGACGAGAAATGTATTGTATTTCATAGAGACTCCCCTCGTATTTTGCATTTCTTAAAACAAGGATACCGGAAAACACGATTTTTCGCAAGCATTAACAGGTAAAAGCTGTTCGAACTTGTAAGGATAATAAAGATAGCTGTCCAAAAATTAAAAAGGAGAAGAAAACTTGTATGGTTAAAAGCAAAACATCCTCTGCGCGGTCATCACGGCTTTGGAAGCTGTTTTTAAGTACATTGTACATCAGCAGCTTTACTTTTGGCGGTGGTTTTGTCATCGTGACCTTTATGAAGAAAAAATTTGTGGATGAGCTGCACTGGATCGACGAGCAGGAAATGCTGGACATGACCGCTTTGGCTCAGTCCTCGCCGGGTGCCATCGCAGTAAACGCTGCGATTTTGGTAGGCTGGCAGGTAGAAGGGCTTGTGGGAATGACCGTGGCAGTGTTGGGAACGATCATTCCCCCTATGATCATTCTTTCTGTCATTTCTGTGTTCTACAACGCCTTTGCCGCCAATCATTACATCGCTTTGCTGCTCAAGGGAATGCAAGCCGGCGTAGCGGCGGTCATTCTGGATGTGGTATTCGACCTCGGCGGCAAGGTGCTGAAGACCCGCTCGTGGGTGTATATTGCCCTGATGGCCGCAGCGTTTGTCGCCAATACAGTGTTTGATGTCAATGTGGTTGTGGTCATCCTCGCTGCAGCAGCCTTCGGTGTAGTACGGACATTGAACCAGTGGAAAAAAAGAGGTGCAAAATGATCTACTTACAGCTTTTTCTCAGCTTTTTGCAGGTAGGAATGTTCAGTGTGGGCGGCGGTTATGCTGCCATGCCCCTAATACAAAGTCAGGTGGTGGAACAGCACGGCTGGCTGACCATGCAGGAATTCACCGATCTCATCACGATAGCAGAAATGACACCCGGTCCCATTGCGGTCAACTCAGCAACTTTTGTAGGTCTGCGTATTGCACAGGCTCCCGGAGCCATTATCGCAACTCTGGGCTGTATCACACCCGCCCTGTTCTTTGTTTCACTGCTGTCATACATCTACCGCAAATACAAGGATATTTCTCTGCTGCAAAGCGTTCTTGCCTGCCTGCGCCCGGTCATTGTAGCACTGATTTTTGGGGCAGGGCTTTCCATCCTGTCTATGGTAGTATTCGGAGGTAATGCAAAAGCATTTAGGAATGTAGATTGGATCGGTGTCAGCAGTTTTGCAGTTGCGTTCTTTGCGTTGCGCAAGCTCAGGTGGAACCCCATCCTGACCATGTGCTTGTGTGGTGTGGCGGGGCTTGGACTTCATGTTCTGTTCGGAGTATAACAATTGACGCCTGAAAGGACGCATTGTCGTGGCAAGCAGTACGTCTGTCTATACAAACGCCTATTTTGCGTTGCAAAATGCTTGTTGGGGATTGTAGTTGGTTCATGACGGTTCCAGCTTACAGCAAAAAATGAGATAGGCCCCCCTTTCTGGGAAGTCTATCTCATTTTTTTGTTGGGGCTATTTTGCAACAGCCCCTCTCCCCCTTTTTTTATAACAACCCCGCCTTACAGTTTGGGAGAAACGCTCAGCGCTTCAGTTCCAGCAGCGCATCGCCCTGCTTTACGGTGCCGCTGGCTTTAGCCGCGACAGCGGCATAGTCATCCGTATTGCAGACAATGAGCGGCGTGGTCACGGGATAGCCTTCGGCCTTAATGGCCTCCAGTTCAAAGCGGATCAACGGCTGGCCTTTCTTCACCTTGTCACCCTCGTTGACAAGGTAGGTAAAGTGCTTTCCGCCCAGCTTGACCGTGTCGATGCCGATGTGCATCAGCAGTTCGGCACCGTCAGCCGTGGTCATGCCCACGGCATGGTGGGTCTCAAAGGTGGAGGAGATCTCACCGTCAGCAGGTGCCACCAGTTCACCATCGGTGGGCTCAATGGCGATGCCGTCCCCCAGTACACCGCTGGCAAAGGCTTCATCCTTCACATCGGCCAGCGGGACGACGGTGCCGTTCAGGCAGGCAGACAGCACGGTATCCTTTGCTGCGGGGGCCGCCGGGGCGGGTGCTGCGGTCGCCGCCGGGGTCTTAGGTGCATTTTCCAGATAATCTTCCAGCTTTGCCTTGATGACGGCCACCTTGGGGCCGTACACCACCTGCACACCGTTGCCCTTGCAGATCACGCCGGAGGCACCGGAGGCCTTGAGCACATCCTGCCGGACCAGCGCCGCGTCCTTGACGGTGCAGCGCAGGCGGGTGGCACAGCAGTCCACGTCGGACAGATTCGCGGTGCCGCCCAGACCTTCTACGATCAGGGCGCTGACCGGGTCATCCCCTGCGGGGGCGGTGCTGCCGGAAGCGGCGCTGCGGGCGTTCACGTCCGCACGGGTGTACAGCTTGACTTCCTCGGCATCATCGCGGCCCGGGGTCTTGTAGTCAAACTTGGAGATCATAAAGCGGAAAATGATGTAGTACAGTACAAAGTACACCGCACCGACCACGACCACCCACACCCAGTGGGTCTTGGCGTTGCCCTGCATCACACCGAACAGCACCAGGTCGATGAGACCGCCGGAGAAGGTCATGCCCACGCCCACATTCAGAATGTGCATCAGCATGAAGGACAGACCGGCCAGCACGCAGTGCACCGCGTACATGGGCAGCGCCACAAAGATAAAGGTAAATTCCAGCGGCTCGGTGATGCCGGTGAGGAAAGCCGTCAACGCAGCAGACAGCAGCAGGCCGCCTGCCGCCTTTTTCTTTTCCGGCTTGGCGCACTGGTACATCGCCAGCGCCGCGCCGGGCAGACCGAACATCATAAAGGGGAACTTACCGGCCATGAAACGGGTAGCGCTGACCGAGAACACCGTGGTGGACTTGGAAGCCAGCTCGGCAAAGAAGATGCTCTGTGCGCCGGTCACGGTGACGCCATCGATGATGGCGGTACCGCCCACAGCGGTCTGCCAGAACGGCATATAGAACACATGATGCAGTCCAAAGGGGATCAGCGCACGCTCCAGCAGGCCGTAAATAAAGGTGCCTGCGTAGCCGGAAGCCAGCACCAGTGCGCCCAGCGCGGCAATCCCGCTCTGCACCACCGGCCAAATATAGAACATGGCAATGCCGACCACCAGATACACGATGGAGCTGACGATGGGCACGAAGCGGGTGCCGCCGAAGAAGGCCAGCACCTGCGGCAGCTCGATCTTATAGAACTTGTTGTGCAGCGCCGCCACGCCCAGACCGACCACGATGCCGCCGAACACACCCATTTGCAGGGTCGTGATGCCCAGCATGGTGGTGGTGGAGTTGGCGGGCATTGCTTCTACGCCGCCTGCCGCATTGATCATGGCCTGAATGGCTGTATTCATAATGATATAGGCCACTGCGCCGGACAGGGCGGCCACCTCTTTTTCCTTGCGGGCCATGCCGATGGCCACGCCCATGGCAAACAGCAGGGCCAGATTGTTGAACACGGCGCTGCCGGTCTGGCTCATCACGTCCAGAATGGTGTAGATCAGGGTACCGGGGTGGATGACGCTGTTCAGGCCATAGGCCGCCAGCATGGTTTCGTTGGTGAACGAGCTGCCGATACCCAGCAGCAGGCCCGCTACAGGCAGCAGTGCAATGGGCAGCATAAAGCTGCGTCCCACGCGCTGCAGCACGCCAAAGATCTTGTCTTTCATCTTCAATTCTCCTTTTTCCAAATTCGTATCCAGCAAATATATCCACACGCAGGCGCGGCCTGCGGAGAATCAGAGGTACGGCGGTGCGGCAGGCGGGCGGCTTACTTTCCCATCCGGATGCGCTTCAGGTGAATGGTAAGGAACACCCGTTCCTCGTCCGAGAGCTCCTTGTGCCAGATGTTGCGGACATACTCCGCAATGCAGCAAGCGCATTTGTAGTGTTCGCTGCAATTACGGGCGATCAGGGCGCGGAACACTTCGTCGTGGGTATCGTTTTCCTGCTCCTGTTTTCCTTGAAATACGCGCTGCGCAAAAAACGCAAATGCACTGTAAAGCGGCTGAAATCCAGTGCATCCCGGTCAAAACGGCAGTTGTAAAAGTATTCCACTCCCTGCACACAGCTATCCACAAAGCGGGTGACATCGTTCACCACGCTCATGGTGGTGTTGGGTTCTGCGTTGACGATGTGCAGCGCAATGAAGCCGCCCTCGCCGTCCGAAAGGTCTGCACGGCAGGGCTGGTCATACGGCAGCTGCGCTCCACGGTTTCGGCCTCGATTTTATAGCCCGGCTTAACGCCAAAGCCCAGACCGCGCCCGGTGACGATCCGCTCACAGCCCGTGGGGTCTACCACGCGCAAAATGTTGTTGTTGATCGGTTTTTTGACGGTATATTGCATTGTTTCTCCGCCTCAGGTTGAAAAAAAGCAATAAAAAAGACCATCCTCGACACAGCAAACATCCCGAAGGCTGAAACACGCTTTCGGCTTATGCTATGCAGAGTTGGTCTAGCCCGCCAAACGGTAACAATCCAACGACGCTGCTCACGTACAATTTTCTTTTTGTAAGGCACAAACAAATCAAGCACTCGAAGAACAATTTATTTTATATTACAATACCATATTCTTTGTGGAGTGTCAAGATGGGAACGGGCTTCTTTTTCACTTTATCAATTTTGCCCAAACTCAGGTGATTTTCTACAGCAGATCGACAAGTAAGAATCTTCCTTTTTTTTGCTTTAACTGTTGATGGATTTCATAAATACGTTCCGTATGTTTTCATCAAACGAAAGCCCTATACTAGGTGCAACGGCATGGGAGACCTTTGGTCGTCTGGATGTGGTCATTGCCAACGCCGGTGTCATCAGCTTTGGCTATACCTGGGAGCTGACCGATGCACAGGTGGAAAAGGTCATCAACGACCTGACCGGCAAGGACTTCAAGAACTGGCAGGAAATGTATAAGGTGGCGTGGGCAGTTGCGACACGCTTGCCCAACTCTTCCCAGCCTTCCTCGGTTTTTGGGTAATGCACCCCCACTTCAATGGGGTCACTCTTTCGCATGGCTCACTCACCTCCGGTCACATCGCTATCACCTCATTCTTACGGGTCACGGGTCGTCCGCTATTCGCCGCGGTTCCCGGTGAGAACGTTCAATGCCAGGCTGACCAGCAACGCCATATCGATGCGAAGCATCTCGGTCTTGGCAGCGCAGCCCATAAAACGTTCCATGCGGGATTTATCGATCGTAAAAATCTGTTCCAGAAGAATCATTGACGGTCCTTCAAAAGGCCGCAACGGTTCAGTATGCCAAAACCCGCCCAGTCTTTGAGCGGTATAAGGCGACGAAGTACAGCCGGAAATTCCTTGCGGAGCATGAGGCAGATATTGAGATGTACCGGGCGGCACAGGCGGAAATGCGCTCTCTGCTGGGCTACACCGAGCCGGGCAGAAAGCATGAAAAGGAGCGTTGATGGTATGAGAATAAGGAGCAAAGCGACGCAAACGCTTCGGGCCATGTTGGCCCGAGGTTCCGGGTTTGGGGCGAGCCCCAACAAGCCGCCTTTGTGCCACTTGTGGCCACAGAGGCATTGCTTGCCACTTAGCGGCAGCCCTCAAAATGGCATAAAAAAACGGAGGCTCTTACTCCTGAACCTCCGTTTCTTTGGCCTGCTTCATGGCTTGAATGGTGGCCTCTACGATTTTTAATTCTTTTTCGTCCAGGGCATTGAGCATGGCATCAATCCGCTTTCTGCACTCGCTCCCTTTATTCTTGGACGGATAAAAGTATTGATCTACCGATATATCAAACATTGTCACCATCTGATAAAAGGTGTTGAGGCTGGGGTGCTGGCCGTCATTCTCGTTATACATGATGGTGCGCGGAGCCCGGTCAACAATATAGGCCAGTTGCTCCTGTGTCATCCCGCTGGCTTCCCTTGCCCGCTTGATGGCGAGCCCTATATCGTGAAAATCAAACCGTCGTTCATCTCTTTCAATCTTCATAATATCACCTAATGTAATTTTACATTTCAGGTGTCATTATTTGAACGACTACATATTTCATACTACCGACTAAATAATTTCATGTTCACAAAATGTTTTCATTTGCACTATTGGAGTAGTGTTGACAGTTTGAAACTATTGTGATAGTTCAAAGAAAGGATTTGATGATATGGCAATTAAGCTCTTTGATTCCGAGCTAAAAGTCATGGATGTGCTATGGAAAGAAGGCGATAAGACTGCAAAGCAAATTTCTGATATTCTCAAAGAGGAAATCGGCTGGAACATGAACACTACCTACACCGTCATCAAGAAATGTATGGCGAAAGGTGCGATTGAGCGTAGCGAACCAAACTTCATGTGCCATGCGCTGATTGCAAAAGAGGTTGTGCAAGAGGCGGAGGCAGAGGAGCTGATTGGCAAGCTGTTTGACGGCTCCCCCGACAAACTGTTTGCCGCCTTGCTGGACAATCAAAAGCTATCCAGGGAGCAAATTGAAAATCTGCGCCGGATGGTGGCTGAATTGGAATAGGAGGTAACACATGAGCCTATTTCAAATGAGCTTGGGCGGAGGAGTATTGATCTTATTCATTGTGGTTGTCCGGGCATTGGCGATCCATCGTTTGCCAAAAACAACCTTTTTAGTTTTGTGGTTGATTGCTGCTCTGCGGTTGCTCCTGCCATTCTCCATCCCGTTGCCGTTCAACATCCATATCGGCCTTGATATTTTTCCTGGTATAGTTCAAGAATTGCCCTCTGGAAATATAGGTTCCCCCTTACCGGGAAAGAACTTGCCATCTTATGATGCAGGTACGGCTGTTCCAAATCCTACAACAGAACACATTTCCACCTTTGAGATACTCTGGTTAGTTGGCGTCTTGCTGTTGGCACTCTACTTCTCCATCTCCTATCTGCGGAGTATGCGGAAATTTAGAATGTCTATCCCTGACAATACGCCGTATATCCGCGAGTGGTTGACTACACACCAGATTATTCGCTCCATTGAGGCACGAAGCTCTGATTTGATTTCTTCTCCGCTGACCTATGGCATCCTGCATCCGGTGATCCTATTACCCAAAAAACTTGACCGAAATGACCAGGCGGCGTTGAAGTATGTACTGACCCATGAATATGTCCACATTCGGCGCTTTGACGCAATTATAAAACTTCTCTTTGCTGCTGTGCTTTGCATCCATTGGTTTAATCCGCTGGCTTGGGTAATGTATGTCCTTGCCAATCGGGACGTGGAATTGTCGTGCGATGCCTGGGTTATCCGTATGATGGGTGCAAAAAACCGTTCCTCCTATGCGCTAATGTTAATTAAAATGGAGGAAAGGAGAAACGATATGTCTGCTTTGTACAGCCATTTCGGTAAAAATGCAATTTCAGAAAGGATTGAAGCAATTATGAAATTCAAAAAGACTTCTACCATCGCTTGTGCGTTGGCGTTAGTTCTGGTGGTTGGTGCCACAACTGCCTTTGCCAACAGTGATGTAAATCATGAAAATGCTGATACAGCTCAATTCGTAGAATATAGCAGGAATTTGGGAAACGGCACCGAACACAGTGTAGATAATGGGGAAACTTGGATTTCCGAAGAAAAATATAACGAGTTATATCCCCAGCTAGATATTGTTTATTGGACTTATGAAGAATACAAGGAATATTTAGAAGAGCAGATACCCGTATGGCAAAGCCTTATCGGTGTAAAATATAAGAACGTAAAAGGCGAATGGGTAGAATGGACACAGGAAACGGTCGATCAGTGCATTGCTCAAGCCGAGGAGGAATTGGAAGCAATAAAAAATGGAGCACTAGTATCACGGACTATTAACGGCGTAAATGATCCCAACTTCGGTATAACTATAAATAACCTTAATTCTGATGTGGATGTGACATATACTACAACGATCATTGATCAAAAGGGCCAAGAAATCAATTTAGGAAGTTTCTCCACGGAAGAAGAACGCTTAACTGCGGTTCAAGATTATTGTGATGAACAAATCAGACTTGGAAATATGACCAAGGAATATGCCGAAAATCCAATCAATGATCTTCAATAGTTAATTGATTTGTAAGGGCCTGCCCAAACAGCGAAAAAAAAAAAAAAACCGTTGTTTCGGCGGCTGGTCATCCATGCGCCCTGACATAATACAGTAGCCTGACGGCGGTTTTGAGAAATCAGAGCCGCCGTTTCTTTGCGTTTACACAAACCTATAACGACTTGCAGGGACACGGTAGCCGATTGGAGGTTATTTTGCCGTGTCTCGTTTGCTTTTTCAAAGCTCACATGATCTACATCAGTTAAAAAAAGCATTGCTCCTCCTCCGGGCAAGTATAACATTGCATCGGCATTATCGTTCCATGTAATTCAGTATAATAATGGCTGTTCTTGGCGCGCCAGTTTTCCCTCACGGAAATCTGGCGTTTTTTGTTGCCATTTTTTCGGAGATGACCCGGTTGTCTGCCGGTGTCGGTCTCCGCCTCCATTCGATTCACCCGTCAATCACCCGTGAATCGAAATGGAGGTACATAATGAAGAAAATTAACCTTCGGGAACTTTATCCTGATGTTTATACAACAGACTTTTTATAGATGTGACAGAGGAAGTAATGGAGACTATTCGAGTAGCTGAACGTGCGGAGGCTGCGTATGAGCGAAAGATGTATCGCTACAAGGCCCAGTATTCTCTGGATTGCGAGAATGGCATTGAAAATGCAGTGCTGTTGAAGCCGCAAACGCCGGAGATGGTTCTGGAGGAAAAACAGTTTCAGGAGCAGGTCTATGCCGCTGTGATGAAGCTGCCGGAGAAACAGGCAAAGCGAATTTATGCCCGATACTATCTGGGAATGACGGTAAATGAAATTGCCGAAGTAGAAGGTGTAGACCCAAGCCGTGTCCGAGACAGTATCCGCCGTGGTCTGAAGCAGCTGGCAAAGTATTTTTAGGGTAGAATAACAGAGGGCGCAAGGTCTCAAAGTGCTCCTGCATAAGACCTTGCGCCCTACCTATTGTAGTAGCCTTAGAGGTGTATTTTGTAAAGCTATCTTTGAGTGAAGAAACATGATCTTTATCAAGAAAACTTGTCGGCTCATCTAATAGCAATACATCTGGTTTTTCAAGCAGTAGCTTTGCCAAAATCACTTTTCCTCTCTGGCTCGTTTGAGAGCTTCCCCGAGGCCGTGAAAGTCAAACCTTCTTTCAGTTTGGTTCATTCTCATATCACCCTATATCATTGTACATTTTGGGTTGGATTATGAGAATGTAATGAAATTTGCTGTTAGGTAGTATTTCATTTCCGCGGCCGACATATTGACAAATTAAACATGCAAGGTTATAATGTACTTGTACGATAAGTACATTGCAGAACAAAGGAGGGGCGTTGTGGAAATCATCATAAGCAGCAACACGAGCAAACCAATTTATGAGCAGATAACTTCACAGATAAAAGCCATGATTATGAGTGGTGAATTAAAAACTGGTGATCCGATTCCCTCTATGCGGGCGCTGGCAAAGTCCATTCATGTGAGTGTCATTACCGTTCAAAAAGCATACGAAGATTTGCAAAGGGACGGTTTTATTGAAACTACGGTAGGACGAGGAAGTTTTGTATCGGCTCAAAACAAAGACTTTTATCAGGAAGAACGACAGAGATTGGCCGAAGAACATTTACAGGAAGCTGCTGATATTGGGCGGACAAGTGGAATATCGTTAGAAAAGCTGGTTGAATTGCTGACGATGTTTTATCAGGAGGAGGATTAACTATGGATGCAATTTTGCAAGTCGATAACTTGACAAAGCAGTACACGGATTTTAAGTTAGACCATGTTTCTTTTTCGGTGCCAAAAGGAACGATCATGGGATTGATTGGCGAAAATGGAGCTGGAAAAAGCACAACCATCAATGCCATTCTTGACCTGATCCGTAAGGACGATGGTACTGTCACTTTTTGGGGACAAGAATTGTCGTCCTCTAAACAGCTCAAAGAGGACATTGGCGTTGTCTTTGACGGTATCAATTTCTATGAAACTCTTACACCGGCCAAAGTGGGAAAAATTGCTGGTGCTGCCTACAAACAATGGGATGCGCATTTGTTTCAAGACTATCTGAAACGCTTTCAGCTTCCTACGGATAAAGAGATTAAATCTTTGTCCAAGGGAATGAAAATGAAGCTGTGCATTGCCGTTGCCCTTTCCCATAAGCCTAAACTGCTGATTTTGGATGAAGCGACAAGTGGCCTCGATCCTGTGATGCGGGATGATATTCTTGATGTATTTCTTGACTTTGTTCAAGATGAAAACCATTCTATTTTGATGTCCTCGCATATCACAACGGATCTGGAAAAAGTAGCAGACTATATTACTTTTATTCATCAGGGCAAAGTTCTTTTTTGCAAAACAAAAGATGAACTTCGTTACCGTTATGGTATTGTCCGTTGCGGTGCTGTCTTGTTCGACCAGCTCGACAAAGAAGAAGTTTTGACCTACCGTAAGGACGACTATCAATGGAATGTGCTGGTGGCGGACAAGGAAAAGGTCAGAAAAAAATATAAAAATGCCGTAGTGGATGATGCCACCATTGATGATATTCTGCTGTTGTATGTGAAAGGAGAGCAAGCAAAATGAAAAGCCTTGTTCTAAAAGATTTATTCAATATCGGCCATAATGCAAAATCCATGCTGTTTATCCTTGTGGCCTTTGCAGCCGCTTTTATCCCGTTTTCTGGTGTTGAAGGCTATATCTTCGAGTGCGCCATCCTGTGCAGCATGATGATTGTAACAACTTTCTCTTTTGACGATAATTCAAAGTGGACACGATATGCCATGATTATGCCAGTTTCCAAGAAAGAATTAGTGGGCGGAAAATTTATTGTACTGGCTATTTTCTGCGCTGTTGGCAGTCTTTTTGGACTGGTTGTTGGTTCTATCGGCGGCCTTATCACAAATAAAATCACGCTTGACCTTGTAGGGATTGGAGAACTTTTATTTTTGGATTTGATTTCATGGGTAATCGCTTTAATCTTTGGTAGTATGTCGATTCCCCTTGTATTTAAGTTTGGAGCAGAAAGAGGCCGTGTCCTGTTAGTGGTGTCTTTCCTTATTCCGGCAGGGATTTGTTTTGGAATATATCAACTCCTTACCACATTAGGAATTGAACTGACCGATCAGCTTGTGTTTATTCTTCTCTGTTGCTCTCCGCTTCTGGCATTAGCGTGGTGCTATGCGATGTATCAAATCAGTTATCGTATTTTTGCAAAGCAAGAACTTTGATCTTCTTGAATGGTTAGGAGGTATCTATATGGAAAATAAGAGATTTGAAATTACGGAAACCGCTGGTAGTGTAAAGGGGTTTTATGTGGTAGTAGATAAAAAAACCGGTGTCAATTATCTTGTTGCGAAGTTTGGCGCAGGCGCTGGCATTTGCCCTAAATGCCAGAACCGCAGCCGACGTCATCCGCCAGCGGGAATTTGATTTGGTGCTGCTGGACATCAACCTGCCAGACGGCAACGGTTTTGAGCTGTGCAAGCTGATAAAGCCCCAGCACCCGGACACCATCGTGATTTTCCTGACCGCCAACGATCAGGAGAGCGACCAGATACGGGGCTATGAGGTGGATCTCGGTGGTAAACACCTCAAACCCGATGCGCCTGCCCAGCGTAGAAGGGGTGCCATATTCAGACAGTGTTTTCACAAATACCAGCAGCGCACCGATGGCATAGTTGCCGGAGAGCAGCGGCAGAAAGATCTTGCGCATCCGGGCACCGAATCCTGCGCCGAACACTGCACCTGCCTCTTCCAGACTGGAGGGAATGTTCAGCATGGCGTTTTTGAGCATGGTGAGCATGAACGGAAAAACGTGCAGGCCCATCACCAGCACCAAACCGCCCAGTGTGAAGAAGATCTTTTCGCATCCGGCGGCTGCTGGGACCAGCTGCTGCAAAAGCCCCTTTTTCTGCATAAATAAGATCCAGCCCATGGAGGTAATGTAGGGCGGTGTCATGAACGGGATCATAAAAAGGATGTCAAAAACACGGCAGCGGGCGAACTTTGTCCGGGTGCATCCTATTCCAGCACAGTGATCGTCACGCAGCGGAGCAGTTCCACGCAGCCTGCATCCATCTTGAAATGGCAGGCTCTTGCATCGTACTTCATGTCGGATCATTTTTGTTTGGTCCGAGTGTAATTATAGGATTTCAGAAAACGCAGATATATCAACGGTTTGCTGGCAGTCGGCAAGAGGGATTTATTCTAAAAATTCAAAATGACGAGAACAACGCCGCCCAACAGGACAACGGGCGGCGTTTTCATATATAAAACCATGAAGGGAGGTCACTTCCACACGGCCAGTTTACCAACTGGCTTTTTTCATGCCATGAAAAGAAGGTTTGCAAATGGCAGATGAAACGACCTTTGGCCTATCTGACCGCCGCATGGAGCGGTGAGCCGGATGTTGATATGGAGCTGGCGGCCCACTGCTGCCGTCTTGCCTATGAGGCGGGCTTTTCCCCCCTCTGCCCGCTTTTGTATCTGCCGCTGTTCTTGAATGACAGCGTTCCCGAGGAATATAAGGCCGGGATTGATATTCGCCGGGAAAAGTGCGATGCCCCGGAGTGCAATCCTACCGTCTGCCGGAAAGCGAGGGATGACCATGAACTTTAACCACGAAGAGCTCATGCTGATGATGCTCTACAACACCGGCACCCGACTGGGGCTTATCCACGAACTGCGGCTCATGCAGTGCTACCTGATGCCCGATGAAAAAGTATTTTGTTCTTCCAAAAGATATGCTATAATCAAGTCAGACAAAATCCCTCTCTTCAAGCGATTTCTCCGCAATTTTCCTGTGGCTCTGCTCGTATCAAAAA
>ERZ791821.460-NODE-460-length-34968-cov-3.736402_pt1 | contig 34968 bp, 29 predicted proteins | sample MGYA00510300_ERZ791821 | MGnify/ENA primary metagenome ERZ791821 (study PRJEB30046, sample SAMN00792034) | human gut metagenome | study: EMG produced TPA metagenomics assembly of the A metagenome-wide association study of gut microbiota in type 2... | reverse complement strand
CATTATGATTTTTTCATTAATCTAAGAGATTTACACAAAATATTTTACACTCTCGCCCGAGTGGAAGCTGTGGTTATGCCGCCTGTGCCTAACCATTACTGCCACACTTCATCCTCAGGTCCACAAAAAACAAGATGATAAGGATTCCAGGCATCCTCAAGCCCCAGAAAGGCCTTCCGCTTCTCATCTTCAATCTGAATCGAATCTGCAATATCCGGTATCTGCTTCAACTCAGCTTCATACCGCGCAATATTTGCAAAATCAAAACTCTTCGCAAAATTCAATTTATACAGATAGTAGTAAATATAATCATGTCGCAGCAAGGTCTGGTAGAGCAGCTTATCTGCTTCCGTCACCGTATCACCTAACAAATATTTTCGTTTGGAAAGTCGTTTGTCAATTTCAGTTAGAGCATCCTTTTCCTGATATGCGAATCGTTCGAGATCCGTTTGAAAAGTAGCTGCACCGGCTTTTTCAATCGGCAGCAGTAAGTTTTCCTTCAGATATGTAATTTCATCTGCTTCATTTTGATGTGCATATATTGACGGTCTTCTTTTTCGTAGGTAAATTTATTTTCCAGATCTGCAGATAATTTCTCTCTTCCTGTCGGTGAAAGAAGTTGACGGTTATCCGGTCCTGCTCCGAGCAGGCCATAGACATTACCGAGTTTTGCCCGCATATGCGGAGACTGCTGGTAATGCCGCTTGATTAGTTCTAATTTTGTATAATCGTAAAAGCCTTCTGTCTGATAAATATCTCTCGTATAATTCCAAAGGTTCGGATAATCCTCCAACCGCTTTTTATTCACGCCAAATACAAGATGATAATTAATATGAAAGCGAATCAGTGCCACGTACAGATGAATATCAGATAACGTGATATAATCACCATTTATGAATCTTCTTGTGGACAGGCGTTCTTCAAGCGTTTCTAATGCTTCAAAATAACTGACATATCCTTCATCGAATGCTTCCTGGGATCTTGCAAATCCACAAGCATATGCATTGATGTGTTTATTGATAAATGCACTGAGTTCGTCGATTTCTGTGCGAAGTTTTTCCGGATAAAGATCCGGAGCGTTTCCTTTATGGTATTTCTTCCAGTCTATGACGAAATATTTTGGGATATCCCATGCCTCATTCTGTACGATAGCTCCGGTTGTTACATCAGCGATTGCCGGCACGGTCGATCTTCCGATAAAGTCCGGGTCGCCTTTCAGGTATGCATCATCCAGATAATGAATTTTCAGAACCGGATCAACGCCGCCTAAGTCTTCGGAAAATATCCAGCCTCTTGGATCTCTTAAAACGCCACATTCGCCGACACTGATCACTCGGTCGAGTCCTAATAGTCGTAAGGTAATCATTGCTTTATTCGAGTGCGGGCATCCTGGCATCCAGATCAGCCGGTAGCGATCCGGCACAACCGGAAGCTGGCCTTCGCCATCCCCGAAGTGTTTATCGAAAACAAATTTCCGTTCGTCTATTTTTCCTGTCTTTTTGTTGAGCTGATGTCGAAATGTGTTTTCAAACAGAGCGACGCTTTGAAATGGTTCTAAATATGACATGTGTGTTCCTCCTATTAGCCATTGGGGACGGGGATTAGTGGCTTTTTGAGTGTCCCTGGTGTCCAATATTATTAAGTGTTGATAACGAAGATAAAGTTCGTTGAGAAAAAAGGATATATATAGTATAATTAACAAATCAATAAGAAATGGTAAAAATAAAATGAAACAAAAGCAGAACTTATTTCGTTTTATGGGAGTTTTCTAGCATTTATCGATGCATTTTGCCTAGGTTATTTTATTTATAAAAGAAATGAGAAAAATCGGTTTTCATTAATTACGATCCAAACTGGATAAGTTATTATTATGAATATGAATAACTTATTAGAATTAATGGAGCAGCAGCTTAGAAGAGGAAAAGAATGATGGATGAAAATATTAAAGATACAAGGGAAAAAAGATGTTTTGTCATAACGCCAATCGGAGACGAAAAATCAGAAATAAGAAGACATATCGATGGAATCATTGATGAAGCAATTGTACCAGCGCTGGGTGAGGAGTACGAAGTTCGTGTAGCGCATAGAGAATTTGAATTGGGATCAATCAATGACAGGGTAATTAGAAATATTTATGATTCGGATCTGGTAATAGCAAATCTGACGCAATTAAATCCGAATGTAATGTTCGAAATTGGAATGAGATATAGTTTTGGAAAACCGGCACTGGTAATTGCAGAGGAAGGAACAAGACTTCCTTTTGATGTTATTGATGAGAATACACTGTTTTACATAAATGATCCAAAAGGAGCGGCTGAATTAAGAAAGAAAATCGGGCAATTTGTAGAAAGAATCGATTACGGTCGAGAGGATTACGGACCGATTGTATCAACATTACAAAAAGCAGCAATGCTGAAAAATATAGAAAACGGAATTGAAGACTCAGAAACGAAAAAATTATTTACGGCAGTCAATGATCGGATGGATAAGATAGAAAAATTGGTAAGACGGATACAAGAGCCAAAAAATAAATATGGCTATACAAGTTTAAATTATAAAAATGTACCTGAGAAAATAGATACTTATCATATTAAAAATATCGAAGATGAGATAGAAAAGTTGGAATTGGAAATAAATTACCAAAATCTCCAGGATAAGGATACTATAAAAAGGTGGCAGTTGTATAAGAATCGCTTAGATAAATCCATTGGGGACGGGGAATAGTGGCTTTTTATCTGTCCCGGGGGGGGTATTTTAAATGCACAAAATATACCATAATAGCATAGCAGCAGAACACAAAAGCGAGGAACATAACATGTCTAAATACAAACACATAGATGATTTCATCAAAATCCCACAACTAAATAACAACGACCGATTATTCCATTACACTTCGGCAGCAGGGGTAAAAGGCATAACCGATGGTGAATTTTGGATAACAGAGAGTCATTTCTTGAATGACAGCACGGAATTTACGATAGGAACAGATATTTGCATGGAAATACTGGAAAAGCATATGAGAAATCCAAGAAGACTTTTGTATGCGAAAGATCTGTTGATGGAACAAATGCGAAAATATTATAGAGAAGAGCAAGAAGACACTGTATCCGTATCGGCAGAAGGCAGCTATGTTATTTCCTTTTGTACAAGTGGTGACAGCCTGCTGATGTGGTCGGAGTATTCGGATTTCATGGGATATTGCATGGAATTCGAATATGGAAAATTGAAGGAAACATTTCAGGAACATTGCGGGAATGACTGCACGTTATTTGACGGAAAAGTGATATATGATCATGATGAACAGACAGAATTACTGGAAGATACCATAGAGCGGCTTCTGTTATCAGATGGAGAAGATTACAAAACCATTCATGGCTGGGACGACCTGAATAGCGCAGAAGAAGTTGATGTCAGATTGTTTGTGGAGCATATCTCGGTGATCTGCCTGTTGTATAATATGTTCTTCAAAAAGGAATGTTTTGCACAGGAGCAGGAATACCGCATGGTGTTCCTCTGTGTACATAGAAGAAAGCAGCTGTTGTCGGGAGATAGCATTCCGGTGGAATATCGGATAAAAGATGAAGTATTTATTCCGTTTATAAGAATGAAGCTTGGAGATATAAGCTGTTTAAAATCTGTTTGCGTTGGGACGAAGAATACGAGTGATCTGGCGGTTAAGGGATTGCGGCATTATTTTGGAAGCAGAAATCTGGAAGTGCATGTGAGAAAGTCGGAGATTCCGCTGCGGTATTGACAGCCATTGGGGGCGGGAACGGGCAAGCTTGGAAGAAAGCATTCAGCTCTTGAGTCATAAAAAGTTTTCTGATATCATTATTCTAAATATAAAAATGATAGATTGACAAAATGAGCAAAAAGTGAAACGGAGATGAAGAAAATGGAATATACAGAATTTGGAAAGACACAGCTTCGTGTATCCAGGATGTGTCTTGGTACATGGGGAATCGGAGGTGCCGGATGGGATTCTTATTCCGACGAAAGCCGGATGGATGCGATCAAGGCAGCAGTAGATTGTGGAATCAATTTTATTGATACGGCACCCGCCTACAACGGAGGCAGGGCAGAACAGTATATCGGAGAAGTTGTGCACAAACTTGGCGTCAGGAAAGAAGTGGTCCTGGCTACCAAGTGTGGAAATGAATTTATTAATGGAAAATATGTACGCTGCGGGGCGGCAGATAAGATCATGCGGGAATGCGAAGAATCACTCCGTAATCTGAAGACAGATTATATCGATGTATATCTGGTCCACTGGCCGGATCCGAATGTTCCGATGGAAGAGACAATGGATGCGCTTAATACACTGAAAAAGCAAGGAAAGATTCTGCATATCGGAGTATCGAATTTTACAAAAGAACAGATGGAAGAAGCAGAAAAATATTGTGCTATAGAAGCATATCAGCCACAGTATTCTATGGTAGATCGGAAATGGGAGCAGCTGATCCGGTGGGCCTGTGCTCAGGAAATGGGAGTTATGACTTATGGAACGCTCGGAGGAGGCATTTTAACCGGAAAATACAGAGAACTCAAAGAATATGGTGTGGATGATAACCGAAACCGGTTTTACCCATATTTTAAAGAACCGTTGTTTTCAAAAGTAATGCTTCTTTTAAGAACAATGGATCAGATCAGTGAGGAACGAAATGTTCCATTGTCGCAGATTGCATTGAACTGGACCTTGCAGAGACCTTTTATTTCTTCTTGTATTATAGGAGCGCAGAGCCGCGATAAAATTGAAGAGAACTGCAAGGTATTTGAGTGGAAACTAAGTGATGATGAGATGCAGCTGCTGGAACAGGCTTTGAAAAAGACTATTATATAAGACTACAAAGGAAGACGAGGAGGAATAAACATTATGGAAGAGAAGCGTACCGGCTTATTTGAAAACGGTCTGATCTGGTTCGGCGCAGGGGTTTCGATCGCAGAGATCCTGACCGGAACATATCTGGCCCCGCTTGGCATGGGAAAAGGACTGGCGGCAATCATAGTAGGACACATCATTGGCTGTCTGATGCTTTTCCTGGCAGGAGTGATCGGCGGTAAAGTCAGAAAGAGTGCAATGGAGACTGTAAAGATGAGCTTTGGACAGAAGGGAAGTATCCTTTTTGCGGTCCTGAATGTGTTGCAGCTTGTCGGCTGGACTGCGATCATGATCTATGACGGGGCACTGGCAGCAGACGGTGTGATGCATACCGGTAGATGGATATGGTGCCTGGTGATAGGAGCGTTGATCATTCTGTGGATTGTGATCGGAATTACGAATCTGGGCAAGATCAATACCGTTGCGATGGCAGCATTATTTATCCTGACACTGATTCTGTGTAAGGTGATATTTACAGGAAGCGGGGCGGGAACACCGTCTGACGACAGTATGACATTTGGAGCAGCAGTAGAGCTTGCGGTTGCGATGCCATTATCGTGGCTGCCACTGATCAGTGATTACACAAGAGAGGCGAAGGAGCCGGTGAAAGCAACTGCAGTCAGTGCGGTTACATATGGAATTGTAAGCTGCTGGATGTATGTGATTGGTATGGGAGCTGCTATCATTACCGGAGAATATGACATTGCACAGATCATGTTAAAGGCAGGTCTTGGCATCCTGGGACTTCTGATCATTGTATTTTCAACAGTTACAACCACTTTCCTGGATGCATACTCTGCTGGAATCTCCAGCGAGACGGTTGTAAGCAGATGGAACGGAAAGCATGTTGCTATCGTTGTGACAGTGATTGGAACGGCCGCAGCAATTGTATATCCGATGGATAATATAACGGATTTCCTGTATCTGATCGGTTCTGTATTTGCACCGATGATCGCTATCCAGATTGCTGACTTTTTCCTGTTAAAACAAGATAAAAGCAGCCAGGCAGTGCATATGCTGAACATGATCATCTGGGTGATTGGATTCGTTGTGTACAGAATTCTTATGAATGTAGATATGCCGGTAGGAAATACATTGCCGGATATGGTGATCACGATCATCCTGTGTCTGATCGCCGGGAAATTAATACCTGAAAAAAATCAGAAAAAATAAAAAAGTTAAGAAAAATGGCCGCTGTACCGGTAGTGAATAATCTGCTGGCGCAGCGGCCATTTTTTATGATTAAAATTCATAGACAAAATCTATCAACTTTCATAAAAATACTAATTTGTCTTTTATTTAACAAAATCATATAATCAAATTATAGAGAAATGCAAACAAATACAATTATATTTTTATGGAGGTTAGTAAACTATGAAAAACAATTTTCCACACGTATTCAGCCCTCTTACGATCAGAGGTATGACACTCAAAAATCGTGTTGTAATGATGCCTATGGGAAGTGATTTCGCCGGACATGATGGGGAACTGAGCGACGAACATATCAAATATTATGAGCTGCGTGCACGTGGCGGCACAGGGCTTATCATGGTTGAAAATGTCTGTGTAAAATATCCGGAAGGATCAAACGGAACGACACAGCTGCGTCTTGACAAAGACTGTTACATTCCACGCCTTTTTACATTAACGGAAGCCTGTCACAGACAGGGGGCGCTGATGGGGATTCAGATCAATCATGCAGGTGCGTCTGCGATGAGTTCCAGAATCGGTATGCAGCCGGTATCTGCGTCACGTTTTCCATCAAAAGCCGGTGGAGAGATTCCGCGTGGACTTTCGAAAGAGGAGATCGCAAGCATTGCAAAAGATTATGGAACCGCTGCAAAGAGAGCAGTCAATGCCGGATTTGATGTTGTAGAGATCCATGCCGGACACTCTTATCTGATCAGCCAGTTCTTATCGCCTACTACAAATGACCGTACAGATGAATTTGGCGGATCTGCTGAGAACCGTGCCCGTTTCTGCCGTATGGTCATTGATGAAGTCCGTAAGGCTGTCGGATCTAGAGTTCCGATCTCTCTGCGTCTTAGTGTAGACGAGCTTGTTGAAGGTGGTAATACGGTAGAAGATTGCCTGGAATATCTGGAATACCTGAACGATGAAGTAGATATCTTCGATACTTCAGCCGGATTAAATGCTTCTATCCAGTATCAGATCGATGCGAACTATCTGGAAGATGGATGGCGTTCATACATGGCGAAGGCGGTTCGTGATAAATTCGGAAAGCCGACGATCGCGATCGGAAATATCCGTGATCCTAAGATCGCCGATGACATCCTTGCCAGAGGTGATGCTGATCTGATCGGTATGGGACGTGGACTGATCGCCGATCCTGACTGGTGTAATAAAGCACAGTACGGGGATGTATGTGATATCCGTAAATGTATCTCTTGTAACGTCGGATGTGTCGGCAACCGTATCGGCGGTAACAAACCGCTTCGCTGTACGGTCAACCCGGATCTGATAGGCGGAGAAGCTTATAAAAAACAGAAAGTAAATAAACCATGTAACGTCGTAGTTGTGGGTGCCGGAACTGCCGGACTGGAAGCTGCATGTACAGCTGCCGAAGTTGGATGTAAAGTTACGTTACTGGAGAAAGAGAAAGAAGCAGGCGGTCTGTCGGTAGAGATCTCTAAGATTCCTGCGAAGAAGAGACTTGCGGATTTCCCGACTTATCTGAAATACCGTGCATCAAAACTTCCGAATCTGACAATCAAAACAGGAGTAGATGCAACGGTCGCTGAGATTAAAAAATACAACCCGGATCTTGTTGTAAATTCAACTGGTTCGGTACCGCTCCTTCCACCGATCGAAGGACTGCATGACAATCTTGGAAAGAAAGATGCCAGCGTGTATTCTATCAAAGATATGATCGCAGATGTTAAGAACTATCCGGAAGACATGACAGGCAAGAAGGTTGTTGTTGTCGGAGGTGGTGCGGTAGGACTTGATGTTGTTGAATTCTTTGCCCCACGCGGTGCAGAGACAACCATCATCGAAATGATGCCGGTTATCGGAAACGGACTGGATGCATCTTCTACATCAAGTATGAAAGAATGCATGGAAAAACATCATGTAAGACAGATGACGAATACAGCCCTGCAGAAAGTAAATGCACATTCCTTCCTCGTAAAATACGATGGAAAAGAAGAAGAACTTCCGTTTGACTATGGTTTCGTATGTCTCGGAATGAGAGCGAATGCCCCGATTTGGAATGACATTCAGGAAGCTTTTACAGGTGAAGATGTGGAAGTCCTCAACATTGGTGATTCTGTACGTGCGAGACGTATCATTGACGGAACGGATGCCGGACGCCATATGGTATTGAATACCCTTGAAAGATTGAACTATCTTTAAAATATGTCCCTAAAAGGGAACCCCTTTCCAATATAAATATAAATACAAAGAAGCTTCGGAGAATCCTGCTACCTGTGATTCTCCGAAGCTTTTTGTGAAAATAACTATCTCCGGGTCCACTTCTATGATATGATATAGTATAACTGATCAATAAAAAAACAATTGGGGGAAATACGTAATGAAAAGTTTGCTGATTCTCGGTGCAGGCGGATTCGGCCGGATGGTAGCGGAGACTGCGCAGGCACTGGGGTATGAAAAGGTTGTATTTTTGGATGATGCGGTGAAGGATGAAGCGGTCATCGGAATGTGCTGTGATTATGAGATCAGGCATAAGGAGTATCTGGTGGCAGTAGCAGCATTTGGAAATAACAAGATGCGTCTGTACTGGACGGATAAATTGCTGGAAGAGGGGTATGAGGTACCGGCAATCGTGCATCCGTCTGCAGTTGTAAGTCCGAGTGCGGTGCTGGAGCCGGGCTGCTTTGTGATGCAGAGAGCGGTGGTAAATACCAATACCCGGATCGGACGTGCGGTGCTGGTGAACAGCGGGGCGATCGTAGATCACAATTCGGTGGTATGTGCCGGAGCGCATGTCGGACTGGGAAGTGTTGTAAAGTCAGACTGTACGATCGAGAGCGGACGCAAAGTGGAGGCAGGAGAAGTAATCTTCTCAACCAGAAGGAAGATCGAGGGTGTGGACAGCCGGAGCCTGGAAGATGCCGTGTACGCATTTGGTTTCGGGCAGCAGTGCAGTTATGTGAAGCCGTTCGGAGAAGGCCACATCAATGAGACTTATGCAGTCTATATGCCGGGCGCAGATGGAAAGGATACGCCGCTCTATGTTTTGCAGCGCATCAATATTAATGTATTCAAGAACCCGGATCAGGTAATGGCGAATATATTCGGCGTTACGGAGTATCTGCGCAGTATGATCCGTGAGGAAGGCGGAGATCTGGACAGAGAGGCATTGTCTTATATTAAGACAAAATCAGGAGAGAGCTATTTTGAAGATGCGGACGGACAGCCATGGCGCTGCCTGCATTATGTACCGGATTCTGTGTGCTATCAGATGGTGGAGAGACCGGAACAGTTCTATCAGTCGGCACTCAGCTTTGGCCATTTTCTGAAGCAGCTGGGGGATTATCCGGCCGAGAGTCTCTATGAGACGATTCCGAAGTTCCACGATACGGTGAAGCGTTTCCATGATTTCAAAGACGCACTGCGGAAAGATGTGAAGAACAGGGCAAGACTTTGCCGTGAAGAAATAGAGTTTGTACTGGCACGCGAGGATGACTGCGGTGTCCTTATGAAGCAGCTTGAGGAAGGAATACTTCCGCTCCGTGTGACGCACAACGATACCAAGCTGAATAACATTTTGTTTGATAAGAATACAGGAGAGGGACTGTGCATCATCGATCTGGACACGATCATGCCGGGACTTGCGGCAAATGACTTTGGTGACTCCATCCGGTTCGGGGCATCGACAGCGGAAGAAGATGAGAAGGATCTGAACAAGGTACACTTTGATATAGAGCTTTACCGCATCTACGTGAAAGGGTATCTGGAGATGGCAAAGGATGTACTGACACCGGCGGAGAACGCCAGTCTTCCGTGGGGAGCGAGACTTATGACACTGGAATGCGGCATGCGTTTTCTTGCTGACTTCCTCCAGGGCGATGTATATTTCAAAACAACTTATCCGGAACACAATCTTGTTCGGGCAAGAACACAGTTCAGGCTTGTAAAAGAGATGGAAGAACAGTTTGATCAGATGCAGGAAATCGTTGAGACGTTCTGAAAGTGAGAAAAAATTGTTGTAACTAAAATACAATTTAATTTCTGGTTTAAAGTTGACAGATAATAAAATACATTTTATTATAAATATAAGTTTGATATATAAAGATAACGAAGAGAGTTAAAATGGAAGGAGAATTCAACAGATGTTAAACGATAATTTTGTAACATTTGAAATTGGAAAAGCAAAGCATATCGCACTCGTTGCCCATGATGGCAAGAAAAAAGAACTGATCGAATGGTGCGACAAGAATAAGGAAATCTTAAAAGGTCATTTCTTATGCGGTACAGGTACAACCGCACGTCTGATTGCAGAGAAGACCGGGCTTCCGGTAAAGGGATATAACAGCGGCCCGCTTGGAGGAGATCAGCAGGTCGGAGCGAAGATCGTAGAAGGACAGATCGACTTTATGATCTTTTTGTGGGATCCGTTAGAGGCACAGCCGCACGATCCGGATGTAAGAGCATTGTCCCGTATTGCCGTTCTTTACGATATCCCTACAGCTAACAATCTTGCAACAGCAGATTTTATGCTGAAGTCTGAATTTATGAATTCTACATATGAAAGAAAGGTAGAGAACTTTAACAAGACCATTCAGGACAGAGTGGAGAAGATGAAATAGGAGCTAAAGAGCAGCTGCGCATTCCGCAAAAAAAGGAATCGCAGCTGTTTTTTTGCCTTTTATATATTTCTTTTAGATTTCTGCAAAATAAGATTGACATACGGTATCATCTGTGCTATTCTAACACTGCGAACTTTAACACTTTAAAGCGCAACACTTTAAAGCGGATTAGCAAGGCAACAAGTAAAAAAGAAATGAGGAAAGTAGAGGAGAAAGGTTATGACGATGAAATTATTGATGCTGGTGATATTTTTTGCAATTATGGTATCGGTTGGCATCTATGCAAGAAAGCATGCGACAAGTGTAGACGGTTATGTGTTAGGGGGAAGATCGGTAGGCCCGTGGCTTACGGCATTTGCGTATGGTACGTCATACTTCTCAGCGGTTGTATTTGTAGGATATGCAGGCCAGTTCGGATGGAAATACGGCCTTGCGTCGACATGGATCGGAATCGGAAATGCAATCATCGGAAGTCTGCTGGCATGGGTGGTACTTGGAAGACGTACCAAGGTAATGACACAGCATCTGAATTCCAAGACGATGCCGGATTTCTTTGGTGAGAGATATGGAAGTAAGGCGCTGAAGATTGCGGCTTCAGCGATCGTATTCATATTCCTGGTGCCGTATACAGCTTCTGTATACAATGGATTGTCAAGATTGTTTGGAATGGCATTTAACATTCCTTATAAATATTGTGTAATCGGAATGGCAGTATTTACAGGAATCTATGTTATCCTCGGTGGATACATGGCTACGGCGATCAATGATTTTATTCAGGGAATCATTATGCTGGGCGGCATTGTTGCAGTCATCCTGGCAGTATTAAATGGTCAGGGCGGATTTATTCAGGCAATTAAGACCATGGCAGAGATTCCAAGTGATGTGCCGGTGACAATGGGACAGCCGGGAGCATTTACTTCATTCTTCGGGCCGGATCCGTTGAATCTTCTTGGAGTGGTCATCCTGACTTCTCTTGGAACATGGGGACTTCCGCAGATGGTTGGAAAGTTCTATGCGATCAAAGATGAAAAATCCATCAATACGGGAACGGTGATCTCTACATTATTTGCGATCGTGATCTCCGGAGGATGCTACTTCCTCGGAGGATTCGGAAGACTGTTTGATGCACCGGAACTGCACGATGAGGCGGGCAATATGATCTTTGACGGAATCATCCCGCATATGTTGTCAACACTTCCGGATATCCTGATCGGTATTGTAGTAGTATTGGTATTATCGGCTTCCATGTCAACACTGGCTTCGCTGGTACTGACATCCAGCTCGACGCTGACACTGGATTTCTTGAAAGATAATGTAGTGAAAGATATGAGCGAGAAGAAACAGGTACGTACGATGCAGGTGATGGTTGTGTTCTTTATTGTATTATCGGTAGTGATCGCAATGGATCCGCCTACATTCATCGCACAGCTGATGGGAATTTCCTGGGGAGCACTTGCCGGAGCGTTCCTGGCACCATTCATGTATGGTCTCTACTGGAAAGGCGTGACAAGAGCTGCTGTATGGGCCAGCTTTGCGGCAGGTGTCGGGATTACGGTTTTGAATCTGTTCTTCCGCTTTATTGCATCACCGATCAATGCAGGAGCAGTTGCAATGGTAGCAGGACTGATTGTAGTGCCGGTAGTGAGTGTACTTACACCAAAACTTAAGAAAGACAGGGTGGATGAAATCTTTACCTGCTATGATGAAAAGGTTACGATCACCAAGAAACGTTCGTTGGAACAGAATTAGTGGAAATAATCTGAAAAATCAAATATATTAAAAAACATCAAGGAAAGTGATTAAAATTATCACTTCCTTTTTGTGTGGGGATGTGTTAGGATATAAAAGTATTAAAAAAGAACAACAAAGTTGATGAATATTATTGCTGATTTGGCAGCGATGATTTGATTTGAAATATGAGGCAAAAGGAGTGGAGCTTGAATTATGAAGAATTATCAGAAATATGAGAAAAGTTATTTCATGCCGCCTGAGGTCACATATGACTGGGCAAAAAAAGATTCGGTAGAACAGCCGCCGAAATGGTGCAGTGTAGATTTAAGAGATGGTAACCAGGCATTGATCGAACCAATGAGTCTGGATGAAAAGCTGGAGTTCTTCCAGATGCTGGTTGATATCGGATTTAAGGAGATTGAGGTTGGATTCCCGGCTGCTTCCGAGACAGAGTATCAGTTCATGAGAACTTTGATTGAGAAAGATATGATTCCGGATGATGTAACCGTTCAGGTCCTGACACAGGCAAGAGAACACATCATCAAGAGAACATTTGAAGCTGTAAAAGGAGCACCTCACGCAGTGATCCATTTATACAATTCTACCTCTGTTGCACAGAGAGAGCAGGTGTTTAGAAAAGATAAAGAACAGGTAAAACAACTTGCGATCGACGGGGCAAAATTACTTCTGAAGCTTGCAAGTGAGACAGACGGTAACTTTACATTCGAATACAGCCCGGAGAGTTTCCATGGAACAGAAGTGGACTATGCCGTAGAAGTTTGTAACGCTGTTTTGGATGTATGGCAGCCGACAGCTGATAATAAAGCGATCATCAATATTCCTACAACTGTAGAAAACGCAATGCCGCATACATTTGCTTGCCAGTTAGAGTATGTACATAAGCATCTGAAACACAGAGAGAATGTTGTACTTTCCCTGCATCCGCACAATGACAGAGGCTGCGGTGTGGCGACAGCGGAGCTTGGTATCCTTGCAGGTGCCGACCGTATCGAAGGCACACTGTTCGGAAACGGAGAACGTACCGGTAACGTTGACATTATTACACTTGGCATGAATATGTATTCCCAGGGTGTAGATCCGGGACTTGATTTCTCGAATATGAAAAAGATCCGTGAGACTTATGAACGCCTGACAAGAATGCAGGTATACGACCGTCAGCCATATTCCGGAGATCTGGTGTTTACGGCATTTTCGGGATCTCATCAGGATGCGATCGCAAAAGGTATGGCATGGAGAGATGAGAAGAAATGTGACAAATGGACGGTTCCATATCTGCCGATCGATCCGAAGGATGTCGGAAGAGAATACGATTCAGACGTTATCCGTATCAACAGCCAGTCCGGTAAGGGCGGCGTAAATTACATCTTAATGCACAGCCACGGAATCAATCTTCCAAAGGCAATGCGTGAAGAAGTAGGATATATGGTAAAAGATGTATCGGATAAAGCACACAAGGAGCTGACACCGGATTGGGTATACCAGATCTTCTCAGATCATTATATTAACACAAAATCCATCTTCCACATCGATGAGTGCCATTTTAAACAGGTAGATGGAATCACTGCGGAAGTGACGATCAATCATGCAGGAGAGAGCAAAGTGATCACTTCGAATGGAAACGGACGTCTGGATGCAGTAAGCAATGCGATCAAGCAGTATTTTAACATCAGCTATGAATTATCCTTCTATGAGGAGCATTCGCTTACAAAGGGGTCTTCTTCTAAGGCTGTGGCTTATGTGGGAATTATCTGCAACGGAAAGACATTCTGGGGTGTAGGAATCGATCCGGATATCATCAGAGCTTCCATTGAAGCCTTGATCGTTGCGGTAAATAAGATTGAAGAACTTGGGAGTGCTAATGCATGTACGGATGCAAGAATGATCGAGATCATGAATTATGTACAGGCGAATTATATTGACATTACATTAGATGACCTGGCAGAAAACTTCTTCCTGTCCAAACCTTATCTGTCAAAATACATTAAGGAAAAATCCGGAATGACATTTGGGGATCTGGTGAAGAAGATCCGCATGAAGAAAGCGAAAGCACTGCTCAAGAGCAGCAATATGACGGTTGAGAATATTGCAATGTCGGTAGGATATCAGAATGTGGAACATTTTAACAGACTGTTCAAGAAAGCTTATGATATGACTCCGATGCAGTTTAGAAATCAGAAATAGAATAAGTAATGAAAAGTTGTGAGGGATGTGCCGGAAGGTGCATCCCTTTTAAAAGTGCGTAAACGGAAAAATAAAAATATACATATAAAAAGATAGGAATCGAGATGGATTTCGTGTATAATAAATAATAGACTTTACAGAAAACATGATTGGGAGGAAGAGATAGAAATGTTAAAGTACATATTGATGATCCTTGGCGGTGTGATTTTTATCGCAGGATACTACTTCATGCAGCAGAATGAAGGCAGGGGGAAGACGATGATGTTCTATTCGTTGTTTACTTATGCCGGACTGACACTGGTGATCCTTTCCGGGGCAAGAGTTCTGGATCCTTTCTTTGAAGGACTCGGAAAGAACGGGGAGATGATTCAGCTGGCAGTAGAAGTTGCCTGCTTTGTAATTGGTGCGGAATTACTTCTGAAGCCTGCGTTCGAAGACCAGAAAGAAATCGGGACAAAGAAGAATATTACACCACGTGGATCCGGAGATTCATTCAGTGCGAAGGCAAATAAGAAAGAAAGCACAAAGAAGACGAAGAAAAATAATAATCAGATTAAAAGAAGTTACAGTACAGGGAATAAAAAGTATCGTAAAAAATAAGACTTGCATAAGCAAGTCTTATTTTTTATGTACGGTATTTAATTCACGAATTATTTACCTTCAACCATCTTGTCGAACTTCTTAGTAAATGCTAACATGATAACTCCGCAGGCAACGATGAAGATTGTAACAACACCATATGCTTTGACGAAGTCGAAGTTTCCGAGCCAGTTATAAAGTGGTCCGTAAGCTTTACCAGAGAAGAAGATGATCAGTGGCCATACACCAAGCATTGTTCCAAGAAGTTTCTTTGGAGCATATTTGCTGATGAAAGCATTTCCAAGTGGTGAGAAGATAACCTCTCCAAGTGACATACATACAGATGCCAGGATGATTACCCAGATACCAACTGGATCTTTTGTTCCCTGTCCTGAAAGTACAGCGGCAAGAACCATAGATCCTGTACAAAGACCAAGGATGATAATTCCGATAGCAGTCTTTGTGAACATTCCCCAGTCACCCTGTGGACGCTGTCTCATCTTAGCCCAGATACCTGCGAAGATAGGGCAAAGGATGATACAAAGAAGTCCGTTCATTGAGTCGAACCAAGCAGTAGGCATCTCGAAGGAACCGATGTTCCAGTTAGCCCATCCAGATCCTCCCTGAGATACTGGACCGAATTCATAGTAAACAGGCATGTAAGCCATGTACCAGATCAGCCAGAAGATACCAGAGAATAATGTTACGATCAGGATAGCGATAACACGGTTTCTCTCAAGCTTCGTAAGTGGTGCATTATCCTTTTCTTTGTCTGCTTTTTCAACATTCTCAGTACGGTTATCAACAAGGAATGGTTTCTTTCCGGCTTCGCCGAATGATTTCATTCCGATGAACCACCATACACAGTCGATGAACATGAAGATTCCGCAAATCAGGAACATTGTACGGTATCCGGCGTTTGTACCAACCAGTGAAAGGAAAGTAGTTCCGCAGAAAGAACCGATGTTAACGAACATGTACTGTAAGTTGAATACAGTGTCCAGTTCGTCCTGATCAGCTAATGGGAAGAGACGTCCGTTGATACCAGATACGTTTCCTTTGAAGAAACCAGTACCGATAGATACGAGAACGATCATTGCCCACATCATTGCGATACCATTAGCGTCTGTTGCTTTCCATGCACACAGATAACCAAGACCCATGAGGATCTCACCAACAGGTACCAGGATACGAGGACTAATCCAACGGTCAGCGATATATCCACCGATAATAGGTGTGATATATGTGAAAGCTACCAGGTTAGAACTCATTGCAGCACCTACGGATTTGTCAAGTCCAAGACCACCGTTTGCTGCAGTGGCTACGATGAAAATCGAAAGCCCCCATTTAGCTGCATAGTATGCAAGTCTTTCAAAAGAGAAAGTCAGACAGCACACATAGAAACCAAATGGTAATTTTTTCTTAGTGTTCTCCATGAGATTCACCCTCCAATATGAAATTTTTCTTTGGTTTTAACAGTACGAGGAAAAACCTCTCATGCTTAAAACTCTCAACGCAGTTAATCTTATCACAAACTAGACCAAAGTACAACTAATTGTTTAAGAAAAAGTTAAGGTTTTTTATGCTTTGTTAGGAATATGTATGTTGAAATGTAATAAAACGACCATATATAGCCGGAAAATGTAAGAAAAAATCACTAAATGATAATAGAAATCAAAAATAAACAGGATCGCTTATAGAGAAACTATATAGATAGAACACATAGAAGAGTTTATAGATTATTTAAAAATAATATAAAGGATATTCTTGAATAATCAACTATATAAGGATATAATAAGACACAGATTTTGTAAAGGGGAAAATGATATGGCAAATTATTACCGTGTGGCTTATAAGGAGTCAAAGAACACGCTGAAACAGATCTGTGAACTTTTCCGCGTAGACAGCAGTGATATTACGATTAAGTTTATAGTGACGGTGATGGGACCGCTTGTGTTCTATTTTATGTGCAAATATGGAAACCCGGGTGGCGGTACGCCGGGAGGAATGACTTTTTTTGTCATTAAGTATATTGTAGTCTGGGCATTGGCATTTGTTGCGGCAGTGATATTGAACAGAACAATCTGGAGAAAGGTGTTATCGACAACGGCGGTCGGGGATGCAGAAGACCAGTTTGACAGACGATGCAGATTGAACGGTGGACCGGTGAGTTCCGAAATCCACTTTTTTGATGATCACTTTGACAGTGTAACTGCGAAAAAGACAAGATCATTTTCGTACCAAGATGTTACCAAGATCCTGGAGACGAAAGAGGCATTCGGTGTAGTTGTGAAGGCAGATCCCGAGACGGTCGGATCGGCGAGAGCGATGATCGGATTTCCAAAGACTGCACTGGAAGGAAACAATACGGACGAACTGGCAGAATTTCTTTTGGAAAGATGCAGGAATATGAAGAGAAAAAAAGTGAAGAAGTTTTAGAACGGAATACTGCAGATGAAAAGGCTATGTGTGTACGGAACAAAGTATGCACATAGCTTTTTTATATTTATGCAGGATTTATATGGGTCGTCAAGTATTTAACAAAAAACAACACAAAGTATTGCGTTAAAGTACCAAAAACAGTATAATATGATTGGAAAAAATTTGGTTTTACTTTTCAACATGGAAAAAACAGAAAAACCCAATTTGAAATAATGAAAATGGAGGGCTAGACTATGGGCAACATGGCAGCAGACAATGCAGCAGGTAAGAGAATTAACAGTTTACTTGATGCAGGCAGTTTTGTTGAGATCGGTGGAGCAGTAACAGCAAGAACGACTGATTTTAACATGCAGGAAAAAGAAACTCCGGCAGACGGTGTGATCACCGGATATGGAGTGATCGATGGAAATCTGGTATACGTATACAGCCAGGACGTCACTGTTTTAAATGGCGCAATCGGCGAGATGCATGCAAAAAAGATTTCTAATATCTATGATATGGCAATGAAGATGGGAGCACCGGTCATCGGACTGGTTGACTGTGCCGGATTCAGACTTCAGGAAGCAACAGATGCATTAGAAGCATTTGGAAAGCTTTATCAGAAGCAGTCAATGGCTTCCGGAGTGATCCCTCAGATCACAGCAATCTTCGGAACATGCGGCGGTGGACTTTCTATCGTACCGGCTCTGACAGATTTTACATTTATGGAAGAAAAGAACGGTAAATTATTTACCAATACTCCGAATGCAATTCCGGGAAATGACATTTCTAAATGTGATACATCTTCTGCGGCATTCCAGAGTGAGACAACAGGTCTTGTGGACGGAACAGGATCAGAAGAAGATATCCTTGCAGATATCCGTTCTCTTGTATGTATGTTACCGGGCAACAATGAAGAGGATTCTTCTTATGAAGAATGTAACGATGATCTGAACCGCGTATGTGCAGATCTTGCGAATGCAAAAGAAGACACAGCGATCGCTCTTACAATGATCTCTGATGACAACATCTTCTGTGAAGTGAAAAAAGCATATGCAAAAGATATGGTGACAGGATTCATCAAACTGAACGGTATGACTGTCGGTGCAGTTGCTAATCGTTCGAAAGTATATAATGAAGAAGCTGAAGTGGAGGCTGAATTTGACGGCTCACTTTCTGCTGACGGAGCTGAAAAGGCTGCAGAATTCGTACAGTTCTGTGATGCATTCAACATCCCTGTACTGACTCTTACAAATGTAAGCGGATTTACAGCAAGCAAATACGATGAGAAACGTATTGCAAAATCAGCAGCAAAACTTACTTATGCATTTGCAGATGCAACGGTACCGAAGGTGAATGTTGTGATCGGTAAAGCATTCGGAAGCGCTTATGTGACAATGAACAGCAAAGCAGTCGGAGCAGATATGGTATATGCATGGCCGGATGCAGAGATCGGAATGATGGATGCAAACCAGGCAGCTAAGATCATGTATGCGGATGCTGATGCAGCAACCATCAGAGAGAAAGCAGCAGAATACAAGAATCTGCAGTCAAGCCCATTATCAGCAGCGAAAAGAGGATATGTGGATACGATCATCGAAGCAGCAGATACAAGAAAATATGTGATCGGCGCATTTGAGATGTTATTCACAAAAAGAGAGGATCGTCCGGCAAAGAAACACGGTACGGTTTAGAGAGGTGAGGCAAAGTGAAGAAAAAAATAAGCGTATTACTTTGTGTGCTTGTCGCAATGCTCTGCTTTACCGCTTGCGGAAGTAAGAAAGAAAATCTTCAGTATGATAAATCAACGATCACACAGGCAACAGATTTTCTGATCGAGTATTGCAACAGTGCAGATGCAGATACTATCGAACAGTGGAACAAGATGACAGATTTTCAGATCGAGTCCCAGCTGAACCAGGCGGGTGTTCCATTTACAAAAGATAGTTTCCTTGCAGCTCTGGATGCATGGCAGCAGGGAACAAAAGAGTGTGGAGAATATGTAAGTCATGGTGATTACAAATTCGAGCCATCCTCTGATGAACTGAAAGTAACGACCAGTGCAAAATTCAAAGACCGTGATGCAGACATTACATTTGTTTTTGATGAGAACCTTTATCTGGACAGTACAACGATCGATGCACATTACAGCATCGGTGAGATCATGGAAAAAGCAGGACTGAATACAATCCTTGGAATGGGTACCGTATTCGTAATCCTGATCTTTATCTCAATTCTGATCTCCCTGTTCAAATACATTCCTGCACTTGAAGAAAAATTCAAGAACAAAGGAAAAGCAGAAATCACACAGGAAGCAGCTCCGGCTCCGGCAGCAGTTGCAGCACCTGTAGTAGAAGAAGCATCGAATGATGATGAACTGGCAGCAGTTATTTCCGCAGCGATCGCTGCTTATGAAGCAGAAGCCGGTGGAAGCACAGACGGCTTCGTAGTAAGAAGCATCAAGCGTCGTCCATCAAATAAGTGGCACGCATAATTAATTAGGAGGATGAATTCAATGAAAAATTATACAATCACAGTGAATGGCAATGTATATGATGTAACAGTAGAAGAAAACGGAGCAGGTGCAGCACCGGTTGCAAGACCTGCAGCAGCACCGAAGGCAGCGCCTGCGGCAGCACCAGCACCAGCAGCACCAAAGGCAGCACCTGCAGGTGGAGCAGGATCCATCGAAGTAAAAGCCGGAGCAGCAGGAAAGGTATTCAAGATCGAAGCAAATGTAGGTCAGGCTGTAAAGAAAGGTGATGCAGTTGTCATCATCGAGGCTATGAAGATGGAGATTCCAGTTGTAGCACCGGAAGACGGAACCGTTGCAAGCATTGATGTAGCAGTAGGCGATGCAATTGATTCAGGCGCTGTTCTTGCTACATTGAACTAACATCATTTATATGGTGTTTATCTAACACGACTGGAGGTTAAAAAATGGAATATATAACGACAACATTAGGAAACCTCGTGCATCAGACGGCGTTTTTCAGTCTTACATGGGGCAATGTAGTCATGATCGCGGTTGCATGTGTTTTCCTTTATCTTGCAATCAGACACGGATTCGAGCCTCTGCTTCTTGTTCCGATCGCATTCGGTATGTTACTGGTTAACATTTATCCGGACATCATGCTTCATGCAGAAGATGCGGCAAATGGAACAGGCGGACTGCTTTACTACTTCTATAAACTGGATGAGTGGTCAATCCTCCCTTCCCTGATCTTCATGGGTGTAGGAGCGATGACAGACTTCGGACCACTGATCGCTAACCCTAAGAGCTTCCTTCTTGGTGCTTCTGCTCAGTTCGGTATCTTCGCAGCATACCTCGGAGCAATGGCTATGGGATTCTCTGACAAAGCGGCGGCAGCAATCTCGATCATTGGTGGAGCTGACGGACCTACCTCTATCTTCCTTGCAGGTAAGTTACAGCAGACAGCATTACTTGGACCAATCGCAGTAGCGGCATATTCTTATATGTCACTGGTGCCGATCATCCAGCCACCGATCATGAAACTTCTGACAACAGAAAAAGAACGTAAGATTAAGATGGAACAGTTAAGACCTGTTTCCAAGCTTGAGAAGATCTTGTTCCCGGTCATCGTTACGATCGTTGTGTGCGTGATCCTTCCTACAACAGCACCACTGGTTGGTATGTTAATGCTTGGTAACCTGTTCCGTGAGTCGGGAGTTGTAAGACAGTTAACAGAGACAGCTTCCAATGCAATGATGTACATCGTAGTTATCCTGCTTGGAACATCCGTAGGAGCAACAACGAGTGCTGAGGCATTCCTTAATATGGATACAATTAAGATCGTAGTTCTCGGTCTGATCGCATTCGCATTTGGTACAGCCGCAGGTGTACTGTTCGGTAAACTGATGTGTGTTGCAACACATGGTAAGGTTAATCCACTGATTGGTTCTGCCGGTGTATCTGCAGTTCCAATGGCAGCCAGAGTATCACAGAAGGTCGGAGCTGAAGCAGACCCGACAAACTTCCTTCTGATGCATGCTATGGGACCAAACGTTGCGGGTGTTATCGGTACAGCCGTAGCTGCCGGAACATTCATGGCAATCTTTGGCGTAGGAATTTAAGCGATATATAATTAGGAGGAAAGAAAATGGCAGATATAGTAAAAAAACCTGTAGAGATTACAGAAACGATCCTGCGTGATGCGCATCAGTCTCTGATCGCAACCCGTATGACAACAGAGCAGATGCTCCCGATCGTTGATAAAATGGACAAGGTTGGGTATCATTCCGTAGAGTGCTGGGGTGGAGCTACATTCGATGCATCTCTTCGTTTCTTAAAAGAAGATCCATGGGAAAGACTTCGTAAATTCCGTGATGGATTCAAAAATACAAAACTTCAGATGTTGTTCCGTGGACAGAACATCTTAGGATATCGTCCATATGCAGATGATGTGGTAGAATATTTCGTACAGAAATCTGCTGCCAACGGAATCGACATCATCCGTATCTTTGACTGCTTAAATGATCTTCGTAACCTGAAGACAGCAGTTAAGGCTGCAAACAAAGAAAAAGTAGAAGCTCAGATCGCATTATCTTACACTTTAGGTGATGCTTATACACTGGATTACTGGGTAGACATTGCCAAGAAGATTGAAGAGATGGGTGCAAACTCTATCTGTATCAAAGATATGGCTGGTCTTCTGACACCGTATAAGGCAACAGAGCTGATCGGAGCAATGAAAGAAGCTGTAGATCTTCCAATCCAGCTTCATACACACTACACATCAGGTGTTGCTTCTATGACTTACATGAAAGCAGTAGAGGCCGGTGTAGATGTCATTGATACTGCAATCTCACCATTCGCACTTGGAACATCTCAGCCTGCAACAGAAGTTATGGTTGAGACATTCAAGGGAACACCTTATGACACGGGATTAGACCAGAAACTTCTGGCAGAGATCGCTGACTACTTCCGTCCGATCCGTGACGAGGCTCTTGACAGTGGACTCCTTAATCCAAAGAACCTTGGTGTTAACATCAAGACTCTTCTGTATCAGGTACCAGGCGGAATGCTTTCTAACCTGACATCACAGTTAAAAGAGCAGGGTGCTGAAGATAAGTTCTACGATGTACTTGAGGAAGTGCCAAGAGTACGTAAAGACCTTGGAGAACCACCGCTTGTAACACCTTCCTCACAGATCGTTGGTACACAGGCTGTATTCAATGTATTGATGGGAGAACGTTACAAAGTAGCAACAAAAGAGACAAAAGACCTCTTAAGCGGAAAATACGGACAGACAGTAAAACCTATGAATCCGGACGTGATCAAGAAAGTACTTGGCGATGATCCTGAGATCATCACATGCCGTCCGGCAGACCTGATTCCGGACGAATTAGATACACTCCGCAAAGAATGCGAACAGTGGATCCAGCAGGATGAAGACGTACTGTCTTATGCTCTGTTCCCGCAGGTTGCGGTAGACTTCTTCAAGTATAGAGAAGCACAGCAGACAAAGGTGGATGCGACAGTAGCGGATACGGAAAACGGTAGTTATCCTGTATAGGTTTTCGGGGACGTCAAGTGTAGAAGTTCCTGGTCCAATGCGACTTCGGGTGCTTGCAAGGCGTAAGCGAAAAAAGACGATAAGATAAGAACCGAATACATTCGGACGGAAAATCCTGATGATTTTCCGCCTCAGGTATTCTTTTGGGATGTGCTTGCAGCACATCCCAAATCTTATTTTATCGTCTTTTTTTCACCAACTCCTTGCAAAGCACCCTGCGAATGCATTGAACCAGGCACTTCTACACTTGACTGTTCGCGAAAATATACGAAGATAGCGGGGAGTGTGGCTTCTCAGGAAGTAGTGGAAAAAGCGAGATGAAAAACGTTTTCCGGCGGAGCCCCAATAGCTTGGTGGTAACAGTAAATTCACTTTCGGTTGTCGGAGTGTATGGCTGAGGGAGATGTGGAGGTTTGGGTGGATGGGCATCCGTTGGCGGGAGTAGAAGATGTTAAAAGAAAGTTTGGGTAAAATCAGGATTTGCTCTGTGCTACAGGCACAGAGCGAAAGAATACCTGAGGTGAGAAATCATCAGATTTCTCGCCGAATGTATTCGGTGCCTGATTTTATCCAAGCTTTCTTTGTTACATCTTCTTCCCGTCCATAAGCGCCCATCCACCCAAACCTCCACATCTCCCGTCCCCACACACCCTGACACCGACATCCGATTGACTATTCCCCCACAAAGCTATATAATAAAACCATTGTTTGAAAAAGAGGTACATCGCATGAGCGTAAAAAATGAACTGCTGAAGATGATCGATGAAAGATATCAGAAATTCAGCAAAGGACAGAAAAAACTGGCGGATTTTATCCGTGAGGATTATGATAAAGCGGCTTTTTTGACGGCTGCGAAGATGGGGGAAGAGGTTGGTGTCAGTGAATCGACAGTTGTGAGATTTGCAACTGCCCTTGGATATGACGGGTATCCGGAGTTCCAGAAGGCTCTGGGAGAACTGGTGCGGATGAAGCTGAATTCCATCCAGCGTATGGAAGTGACGTATGGGCGGATCAGCCAGGGGGAGATCCTTGCTTCGGTTCTGCATTCGGATATTGAGAAGATCAAGCTTACGATGGAAGCAATTGACCATGAGGCATTTGAAATGGCGGTAGATACGATCTTAAAAGCAAAACGGATCTATGTGATCGGAATCAGAAGCTGCTCGCCGCTCGCAAGCTTCTTAAGCTTTTATCTGAATCTGATCTGCGAGAATGTAACGGCTGTCAATACGAACAGTTCCAGCGAGATTTTTGAACAACTGATCCGTGTCAGTGAAGATGATGTGGTGATAGGGATCAGTTTTCCGAGATATTCCATGCGTACTTTGAAAGCACTGGAATTTGCAAGCAATCGGAAAGCTACGGTGATCACACTGACAGACAGTGTACATTCTCCGATGACGTTGTATTCTTCCTGCAACCTGATCGCAAGAAGCGATATGGCATCCATTGTAGATTCACTGGTGGCACCTTTGAGTGTGATCAATGCACTGGTCGTAGCGCTCTGCATGAAGAAGCAGAAAGAGGTTATTACAACGCTTGAGACACTGGAACAGATCTGGGATGAATATCAGGTGTACAGTAAGGATGAACTGAATATGGTGGGGGATCGAGTTGAACTTTCCGGAAATGAAAAAGGAAAATTAGAGAAGGATAATGGAAGATGAGTAAAGTAGTTATCGTTGGAGGAGGAGCGGCAGGAATGTTCGCTTCTATCGCAGCAGCCGAATGCGGACATCAGGTTGTAGTATATGAGAAGAATGAAAAGCTTGGAAAAAAATTGTATATTACAGGAAAAGGAAGATGCAATATAACCAATGCCTGCGATATGGAAGGATTATTTGAGGCAGTCAGAACAAACGCAAAGTTCTTATACAGCAGTTTTTACGGATACACGAATCAGCAGGTGATCGATTTCTTTGAGCGGATCAATGTGTCGGTGAAGATTGAACGTGGAGACCGTGTATTTCCGGTGTCGGATCGTTCTTCGGATGTCATCCGTGGTCTGGAACGGGAGATGGACCGTCTGGGCGTGGAAGTGCATCTGCGCACGGCAGTAAAAAAAATAGTGGAAAAAGACGGACATTTTGAAAAAGTAATACTGGGAGACCAGACGCAGGTTTGTGCAGATGCATGTATCGTGGCAACGGGCGGATTGTCTTATCAGTCAACCGGATCCACCGGTGATGGCTTCCGCTTTGCAGAAAGCCTCGGTCATACCGTGACGGAATGTATGCCGGCGCTGGTACCGATGGAATGCAAAGAGGACTGGGTGCCCGAACTGCAGGGACTTTCTCTTCGGAATGTTAATGTGACGATCTGTGACGGAAAGAAAAAGCTGTACGACGATTTCGGAGAAATGTTATTTACGCATTATGGTGTGAGCGGACCGCTGATCTTAAGTGCGAGCAGTTATGTCGGAAAGAAACTGAAAGCAAAAGAACTGACTCTTAAGATCGATCTGAAACCGGCGCTTTCAGAGGAGCAGCTGGATCACAGGGTGCTCCGTGAATTTGAGGAGAATCAGAACCGTCAGTTTAAGAATGCGGTACACAAGCTGTTCCCGTCAAAACTTATTCCGGTTATGATCGAATTGAGCGGGATCGATCCGGAAAAGAAAGTCAATGTGATCACAAAAGAAGAACGTCTGGGATTCGTCAGACTGATCAAGAATCTTGAGTGTACGCTTACAGGTCTGAGAGATTACAATGAAGCGATCATCACAAAAGGTGGAATCAAGATCAAAGAAGTCGATCCGGGAACGATGGAATCAAGACTTGTGAAAGGATTGCATTTTGCCGGAGAGGTTCTGGATCTGGATGCAGTGACGGGTGGATTTAACCTTCAGATCGCCTGGTCTACAGCGTATGCGGCGGGAACCGGAATAGAAAGCGCAGATGAATAAAATAGAAAATAAAAACAGAGGAGAGATACCATGGGATATAATGTGGCGATAGACGGACCGGCAGGTGCCGGAAAGAGCACGATTGCGAAGCTTGTAGCAAAGGAAAAAGGATACATTTACGTAGATACAGGAGCCATGTACAGAGGTCTTGCGATTCATTTTCTGGATAAAGGGATCCAGCCGCAAGAGACAGAGAAAGTGATCGAAGCATGCAAGGATGCGGAAGTGACGATCGCATATGAAGATGCCGTACAGCATGTATACCTGAACGGAAAGGATATTTCATCACGTCTGAGAAATGAAGAGGTGGGAAATATGGCATCTGTAACCTCCGCAATTCCGGAAGTGCGTAAGAAACTGCTGGAATTGCAGCAGAATCTTGCAAAGACACAGAATGTGATCATGGACGGAAGAGACATCGGAACCTGTGTTCTTCCGCATGCGGATGTGAAAGTATATCTGACGGCAAGCGTTGAGACGCGAGCTAAGAGACGTTACCAGGAACTGCAGGAAAAAGGGGAAGACTGTAATCTGGAAGAGATTGCACATGACATTGAAGAGCGTGACCGCAGAGATATGACGCGTGAGATCGCACCGCTGAAGCAGGCGGAGGATGCAGTTCTTGTAGACAGCTCGGACATGACGATCGCCGAAGTGGTGAAAACGATCGTAGATCTGTGCAGATAGATGAAGTTGGCAGAGAAAGGAATTGCATGATATGAATGTCGAACTTGCAAAGACAGCAGGATTCTGCTTCGGAGTGAAGCGTGCGGTAGATACCGTATACCAACAGATAGAACAATACCGGGGAGAGAAGATATTTACCTACGGACCGATCATCCATAATGAAGAAGTGATCAAGGATCTGAGAAGCCACGGTGTAGAAGTCCTGAATGATGAAGAAGAACTGAAAACGGCAGATGCGGATGTGGTAGTGATACGGTCCCATGGTGTGGCGAAATATATCTACGATATCCTGGAAGAACGTGGAATCACCTGTGTGGATGCAACGTGTCCTTTCGTGAAGAAGATTCATAAGATCGTTGCAGAAAAAAGCGCAGAGGGGTCATACATTGTGATTGTCGGAAACGGTGAGCATCCGGAGGTGCAGGGAATCCGCGGCTGGGCAGGAGAACAGGTGACGGTGGTGCAGACACAGGAAGATGCAGAACGATTTGAATTGCCGGATAAAGATCAGAAAGTATGTATCGTGGCCCAGACGACATTTAACTACAATAAATTCAAAGAATTAGTTGAAATTATTTCGAAAAAGAGGTATGATATAGTTGTTTTAAATACGATTTGCAATGCGACGAAAGAAAGGCAGACTGAAGCCCGTCAAATTGCAGCGAGAGTAGATGCTATGGTTGTGATAGGTGATAAACGTAGTTCGAATACTCAGAAGCTATTTGAAATCTGCAAAGAGGAATGTTTGAATACGTACTATATACAGACACTTGACGATTTGGATATTAATCAATTAAGGTCCGTGGAATCAGTAGGTATTACAGCAGGGGCATCCACGCCCAATAAAATAATTGAGGAGGTTCAAAATAATGTCAGAATTAACTTTTGAACAAATGTTAGAAGAGTCTTTTAAGACAATAAGAAATGGAGAGGTTGTAGATGGTACAGTCATCGACGTTAAACCTGATGAAATCATCTTGAATATAGGCTACAAAGCAGACGGTATCATTACAAGAAACGAATATACTAACGAGGCAAATGTTGATCTTACAACAGTTGTATCTGTTGGTGATCAGATGAGCGCAAAAGTCCTGAAGGTAAATGACGGAGAAGGACAGGTTCTGCTGACATACAAGAGACTTGCAGCAGAAAAAGGAAATGAAAGATTAAAAGAAGCATTCGAGAATCATGAAGTATTAAAAGCTCCTGTAACTCAGATTCTTGGCGGTGGATTAAGCGTAGTAGTTGACGAAGCAAGAGTATTCATTCCTGCAAGCCTTGTTTCTGACACATATGAAAAAGACCTGAGCAAATATCAGGGACAGGAGATCGAGTTCGTGATCAGCGAGTTCAATCCTAGAAGAAACCGCGTGATCGGTGACAGAAGACAGCTTCTTGTTGCTGAACGTGCCGAAAAACAGAAAGAACTGTTTGCAAAGATCAGTGTAGGAGACAGAATGGAAGGAACTGTAAAGAACGTTACAGATTTCGGAGCATTCATCGATCTTGGAGGAGTAGATGGTCTTCTTCATATCTCCGAAATGTCTTGGGGACGTGTTGAGAATCCTAAGAAAGTATTCCAGGTAGGAGATAAAGTGGAAGTGATGATCAAAGATATCCATGATACAAAGATCGCACTCAGCCTGAAATTCCCGGAGACAAATCCATGGGCAAATGCAGCAGAGGATTATGCAGTAGGAACAGTGATCACAGGAAAAGTTGCAAGAATGACAGACTTCGGAGCATTCGTTGAATTAGCTCCTGGAGTAGATGCATTACTTCATGTTTCACAGATTTCAAGAGCTCATGTTGACAAACCGTCAGACGTACTTTCAGTAGGACAGGAGATCACAGCTCAGGTCGTAGACCTGAACGAAGCTGAGAAGAAGATCAGCCTGAGCATGAAAGCATTAGAGCAGCCAGAAGAAGCTTCTGAAGAGACAGACGCTGAATAATATTGTGACAGATATACAAGGATAGAGGTGATTTCCTCTATCCTTTCTGAAGCTAAAGATAACAATGAGCCGAGATAAGTAAAAAGGCTCAATGATGTACTATCTTGGGAAACCTGCCTATGGCAGGTTTTCTGTGTGTATATGCATTTGTTAAAAATGCGACAAGATGTTCATGAAAATATACAATGGAATTAGTCGCTTTCTATAGAAAATTGTCTATTTTTCCTGTATATTATATAAAGAGTAAATAGGAAGGAAGGAAAAAAGGATGGCATTGTTAACATTTAAGGGTGGAATCCACCCGGATGACGGCAAGAGCCTGGCTAAAGATAAGGCAATTGTCGAAGTAAAACCTAAGGGCGATCTGGTGTATCCTGTATCACAGCATATCGGTGCTCCGGCAAATCCTGTGGTAGCTGTTGGCGATCATGTTTTAAAAGGCCAGATGATAGCAGAAGCAGGAGGATTTGTGTCTGCTCCGATCTATGCATCTGTATCCGGAACAGTAAAGGCTATTGCACCGCATCTGAATCCGACAGGTGGAAGAGTGAACAGTATCGTGATCGAGAATGATGGCGAGTACAAAGAAGTGGAATATCCGGAAGTGACTCCGTTAGAAGATATGAGCAAAGAAGACATTCTGAATGCGATTGGAACAGCGGGAGTTGTAGGTATGGGTGGTGCAGGTTTCCCTACCAGAGTAAAGCTTTCACCGAAGGAACCGGAAAAGATTGATTATATCATTGCAAACTGTGCAGAGTGTGAGCCATATATCACTGCTGACTACAGAACAATGATCGAGACTCCGGAAAAGCTGGTCGGAGGAATGAAGATCATTCTCCGTCTGTTCGACAACGCAAAAGGAATCTTTGGCGTAGAGGACAACAAACCGGATTGTATCGAAAAATTAAAAGAACTGACGAAAGATGAACCACGTATCGAGGTGATGGCTCTGAAGACCAAGTATCCTCAGGGTGGTGAGCGTCAGCTTATCTATGCAACAACAGGACGTGCGATCAATTCTGCAATGCTTCCGGCAGATGCAGGATGCGTTGTGGATAACGTGGCTACAATGGTAAGTGTTTACCAGGCAGTGGTAGAAGGAAAGCCTTCTATGGAGCGTGTAGTGACAGTCAGTGGTGATGCGGTTGCAGAACCAGGTAACTTCAGAGTTCCGTTTGGTATGAATCAGCAGGAACTGGTAGAAGCAGCAGGAGGATTTAAGACAGAGCCTGAGAAACTCATCTCCGGTGGTCCGATGATGGGATTCTCCATGTTCTCATTAGATGTACCTGTAACAAAGACATCTTCATCAATTCTTGGATTTACCAAAGATGAAGTGGCTAAGATGGAGCCGTCTGCATGTATCAACTGCGGACGCTGTGTAGAAGCCTGTCCAAGCCGCCTGATTCCATCGAGACTGGCGGATTATGCAGAACATCATGACGAAGAGAAGTTTACAAAACATGAAGGACTCGAATGTATGGAATGTGGTTCGTGCAGTTTCGTATGTCCGGCAAAACGGCCGCTGAAACAGGCGATCGGATCTATGAGAAAGATTGCTTTAGCGAACCGTAGAAAGAAAAAATAAAACAAGAAAGAAGAAGAGGTGAACAAAAGTGAGTGAGAACAATTTGAAAATGTCATCTTCACCACATATTCGTTCCAAAGCGACTACCAGTAATATTATGATGCTGGTGGCCATCGCACTTTTGCCGGCATCTGCATTTGGTGTATGGAACTTTGGACTGCCGGCATTCGGAATGCTGGTTACAACAACAGTTGTAGCAGTATTGACGGAATACATATACGAAAAATTAATGCACAAGAAGATTACGATCAATGACTGGAGTGCAGCAGTAACAGGACTGTTACTCGGACTGAATATGCCTCCTACAGCTCCGTGGTGGATGGGAGCAATCGGTAGTGTATTTGCTATTCTGATCGTAAAACAGTTATTCGGAGGTCTGGGACAGAACTTTATGAACCCGGCTCTCGGCGCAAGATGCTTCCTTCTGCTTTCATTTACAAGCCAGATGACAAGCTTTGTATATGACGGTGTGACAGGGGCTACACCACTTGCACAGTTAAAAGCAGGTAATACAGTGAATACGATGGATATGCTGATCGGTAGAATTCCTGGAACAATCGGTGAGACATCCGTGATCGCAATCGTGATCGGAGCAATCTTCCTGATCCTTATGGGAGTAATTGATCTCAGAATTCCTGGAACATACATTGTTACATTTGTGATCTTTGTCGGAATCTTCGGACATATTGCAAATCCGGATGTCGGGTTCTTTGATCCACAGTACATCACAGCACATCTCTGCGGAGGCGGACTGATGCTTGGTGCATGGTTCATGGCAACCGATTATGTAACATCTCCGATCACACCGAAAGGACAGTTTGTATACGGTATTATCCTTGGTGTGTTAACAGGTCTGTTCCGTCTGTTTGGCGGTTCCGCAGAAGGAGTTTCTTATGCGATCATCATCAGTAACCTTCTGGTGCCATTGATCGAGAGAGTTACTCTTCCAAAACCATTTGGTAAAGGAGGAGAAAAATAATGAATAAGATTGTTAAGAATACACTGATCCTTACACTGATTACTGTAATTGCAGGAGTCCTTCTTGGTGCGGTATATGAAGTTACCAAGACTCCGATCGCACAGTCACAGGAGACAGCCAAAAAAGAAGCATGGCAGGCAGTATTTTCAGATGTAAAACTGGATGATTTCAAAGCAGAAGATGTAGATCAGAAGGCTGCAGACAAAGCTGTAAAAGATATGGGTGTCAATGCAACGATCGACGAAGTCTGTACAGCAGGTGATGTAGGATATGTCATCACAACAACAGACAAAGACGGATTCGGCGGCAATATCCAGATTACAGTTGGTCTTAAGAAAGACGGTACGATTAACGGTGTATCTATTCTTTCTATCAGCGAGACAGCAGGTCTTGGTATGAAAGCTACAGAGCCTTCATTCTATAACCAGTATGTGAATAAACAGGCTGATAAATTCGTGGTTTCCAAAGACGGTGGAGACGGAGAACAGATCGATGCCTTAAGTGGTGCAACCATTACTTCAAGAGCAGTAACAGGAGCTGTCAATGCAGCACTCGGATATTATCAGAATGCATTTAAATAAACAGGAGGTAGTTAGTCATGAATAAATGTACTGAAAGAGTATATAACGGTCTGATCAAAGAAAATCCTACCTTCGTTCTGATGTTAGGAATGTGTCCGACCCTGGCGGTAACAACATCCGCTATTAACGGTTTAGGTATGGGGCTGTCCACAACAGTCGTACTTGTACTGTCGAATATGTTGATCTCTATGTTACGTAAGGTGATTCCGGATTCAGTCAGAATGCCGGCATTCATCGTAGTCGTAGCATCTTTCGTAACAATTGTACAGTTCCTTTTAGAGGGATTCGTTCCAAGTCTGTATGATTCACTTGGACTTTACATCCCGCTGATCGTTGTTAACTGTATTATCCTTGGACGTGCAGAAAGTTATGCATCCAAGAACCCGGTACTTCCATCTATCTTTGATGGTATTGGTATGGGACTTGGATTTACATTTGGTCTGACCTGTATCGCGATCGTGCGTGAGTTTATCGGAACCGGAGCAATCTTCGGTGTTCAGATTCTTCCGCTTGCAGATGCAGCAGCAGGAAAAGGCGGATATGTACCGGTAACAATCTTCATCCTGCCGGCAGGAGCATTCCTTGTTCTTGCATTCCTGGTTGCAGGTATGAACAGACTGAAGAGACACGCAGCACAGAAAGGCAAGAAGATTGCCGAGCCACAGGGATGCGGCACAGACTGTGCATCATGCGGCGGATGCGGAAGCAAAGTATTCCCGACAGGGAATGAAGAGTAGGAGGAGTGCATAGTATGAAAGAGTTATTGATTATTGCAATTGGTTCAGCTATCGTAAATAACGTTGTACTCAGCCAGTTCCTTGGAATCTGTCCGTTCCTTGGTGTTTCGAAGAAGGTTGAGACTGCAACCGGTATGGGTGGAGCAGTTGTATTCGTTATCACATTATCATCATTCTTTACGGGACTGATCTATAAATTCATCCTGGTTCCGCTGGGATTTGAATATCTGCAGACAATCGTATTCATTCTGTTTATCGCAGCTTTGGTACAGTTTGTAGAAATGTTCCTGAAGAAGAGTATGCCATCCCTTTACAATGCACTTGGTGTGTATCTTCCACTGATCACAACAAACTGTGCGGTTCTTGGTGTGGCACTTACAAATGTTCAGAAAGAATATTCTATCTTAGAAGGTGTTGTCAATGGTATTGGTACATCTGTCGGATTCCTGATCGCGATCGTGATCATGGCCGGTATTCGTGAGAAGATGGAATACAATGATATTTCAGAGTCCTTCCAGGGAACTCCGATTGTACTGATCACAGCTTGTCTGATGGCGATCGCGTTCTGTGGATTCTCAGGATTAATTTAGGAGGAGGCAGACAATGAGTGTTACAGGTATTATTCTTGCGGCAGTTATCGTAGGAGGCACCGGATTATTCATTGGTGTATTCCTCGGCGTTGCCGGTAAGAAATTTGCGGTAGAGGTAGATGAAAGAGAAGAAGCCATCCTGGGCGTTCTTCCTGGAAATAACTGCGGTGGCTGTGGTTATGCCGGATGTTCCGGACTTGCAGCAGCAATCGTAAAAGGAGAAGCTGAAGTCGGCGGATGTCCGGTCGGAGGCGCTCCGGTAGCAGCAAAAGTCGGAGAGATCATGGGAGTTGCTGCAGGTGCACAGGTACACGAAGTTGCATTTGTAAAATGTGGCGGAGACTGTGAGAAAGCAAAACAGGAATATGAATATCACGGACTGAGCGACTGTACTATGGTCAACATGATGCAGGACGGCGGACCGAAAGCCTGTTCTTATGGATGTCTTGGAGACGGAAGCTGTGTTCAGGCATGTCCGTTCGATGCGATCCACATTGTAAACGGTGTGGCAGTTGTAGATAAAGAAGCATGTAAAGCATGTGGAAAATGTGTAGCTGTATGTCCAAAACACCTGATCGAGATTGTTCCATATGATCAGAAGCATCTGGTAAAATGTAATTCACAGGACAAAGGTAAAGCAGTTATGCAGGCATGTACAGCCGGATGTATCGGATGTAAGATGTGTGAGAAAGCATGTAAGTTTGAAGCTGTTACAGTGGAAAATAACATTGCGCACATCGACTACGAGAAATGTAAAGACTGTGGTGCCTGTGCAGTAAAATGTCCGAAGAAAGTTATCTCATAACAGGATGAAAAAGATATTGAAAGACGGATTTGTATTATTAAAAAATGATATAAAGAAGGCAAAATGGGCGGTTATATTTATAATCGCCTATTTTGTATTTGGAAGTCAATTTCTGCCGGGTATCTGCCCTATGGTCTGGATCACGGGATTTCCCTGTCCGGCATGCGGACTTACAAGAGCAGGAATCCGGCTTTTGCATCTGGACTTCAAAGGAGCATGGAAGATGCACCCGTTTATCTATGCATTCGCAGCAGGTGTGGTGATATTTGCATGGAAGCGCTATATCTGTAAGAAGCCGATTGGAAAATGGTTTAAGACAGGCTGTGTCGTGTGTGTGGTTCTTATGGTGATTTACTACGTGTGGCGTATGTATCGGTATTTTCCGGACCAGCCGCCAATGAGTTATTACCACTATAATCTGCTTCGACTGCTCATGGATGTTGCGTTCGGAGCCCTGAAATGATAAGATAGACGCAAAAATAAGTAAGGCAAAGGAGAATGACAGATGGATGAAGAAAATAAGCAGGTAACCGCTGACGAGGTCTACAGTTACGGTGAATCAACAGAAGAATCGGCAGGAGAGCCGGAAGAGAAGGCGGAACCAGAGCCGGAAGCAACCGGATCAGAGGATTCACAGGATAATAAATTCGTATATCAGGACAATCAATATGACTACAGCCAGCAGTACAGCCAGAACAGAAATGAGCAGTCAGACAACTCTCCAATGGATTTAAAAGACTGGATACTGACATTGATTGTATTACTGATCCCGTGTGTTGGAATAGTCATGTATTTCGTATGGGCATTCGAAAGTAACGGTAATATTAACCGGAGAAACTTCTGCAGAGCACAGCTGATCATATTCGCAGTATTACTGGGAATTTATCTGGTGTTGTTTATGCTGTTCGGCGTGGTTGCATTTAGCCGGGTGGTGGGTTATTAAATTTGTTTGGGATTTAATTTATTATTAACTGGGAAGCGGCCTCTCAGTCCTTGA
>ERZ791821.440-NODE-440-length-36235-cov-3.725401_pt1 | contig 36235 bp, 33 predicted proteins | sample MGYA00510300_ERZ791821 | MGnify/ENA primary metagenome ERZ791821 (study PRJEB30046, sample SAMN00792034) | human gut metagenome | study: EMG produced TPA metagenomics assembly of the A metagenome-wide association study of gut microbiota in type 2... | reverse complement strand
TTAGTATACATCCTTATATTTAGAAAAGATGAGGATAAAAATACTATGAGGATAATCCGGTTGCCAGATACACTTTTTTGAACCCAGAGCCATCATTGAGCATTGCTGATCACTCCCAAAAGTGTTTTTAGAAATGAGGCAGATGCCTGTTCCGTGATTTCCAAAGTAAGGTGGTCTCTACATCTGATCACGGCAGCAATTTTATGTTCCGATGTCATATTTACCGGATGGATTGCGGGAGAAGGAACTTCTACAAATGTTTGTGTCTGCTCCGCAGTTTCCAGGTAAGCCTCACGGACTTTTCGGAGCCTCCAGTAATAACTCGCTTTTGTAATGTCATGCAGCTGACACCATTCATCGATCTTCATTCCTTGCGGACGGTTTTGACAATCTCTGATCAGATCAGCCCATTCACTCAGACGGGTTTGCTGTGCAACTAAACTTGTGTGAGATTTCATGACTCACCTCCTGTGATAAAGTCTAAAAAGTTGAGTACTAAACTATTTGGACTTTGTAGTGATGAGTCTATTATCTCACATTGGATGATTTTGAACAGGTACTTGCTATTTTGCGTTTACACAAAATAAACCACTGGAACCAGTTATAATCCCAGTGGTTTTCTATTTGCATGCTTGCGGCCTTGCGGTGTTGCGTTCTTACAGAACTTGCAAAAACATATTATTAATGTTTGGTGCAAATTTCTCCTACTTATTAATCTCTAGCATTTGTATCCTTCTCGACTCCTTCCAGTTCTTGTAACTCCCACATTAAATGAATATGAATTCCTCTAATTAATTTTCCGTTCGGAGCAAACATACTATTAGCAGCCGGCAATATACCATTACTAATCAGACTAATCATTTTTAAAATGAACTCGTTATCGTCTTTTATAATGCATACTTCATAATCCGGCACCGTGACTCCCATTCTTTCCCAATTTTTAATATATTGTGGAAGATCAAAAGGTTTTGTTATCATCGGGAATACACCATTAGGCAATATATATGGTTCTCCTTCAACAGATAAATATATTATAGGCGCGTAGTATGTTTCGCAATCATTATATATTTTTGCAACAGACTCATTATATAATTCCGCTTTTGCCTCTGTACATTCTATAAAATCTTCCTTATCGCCAACTTGTTCGAGTATTTTTTCATACTGTCCGTACATGAATGTTTTACTACTGTAGCCAAATGGATTCCCTTCTTTCTTCGCTGCAATTAAGCTTTCTGTAAATTGTTTTTGCAAAAGTTCTGCATTTGTTTTACTAAGTCGATCAATCACACCTCTATTTGTAGTATATCTTTTATCTCCATTTTCCAATATTTGATATACACAATAATTTCCATCATGGAATACTTCATCTGTATCAATCACCAAAGGCATACATTGTGCTGCCATTATTTCGAGATTTTCCCATACTCTTTTTCCTTTCATTACCATTTTGGCCCAACATCCAATATCAAAATGTTTTAAAAATGAATAATCCTCTATTCCCGAAATAGTAACTTCGCCAATTACTCTGTCAACTGGTCTAATACATGACTTATGCGCCAACCCCACTTTATTAGAGCACTCTTCATTATCAATCTCAATTATATAAATTTCATTATCAAAAATAGCTTTTCCGCAATTAGAGCATATACAATCTTGGCATTCTTCCAAAGATTTTTCTAACACTTCTTTATGTAACAGTTCTACATCAGTAGGCTCAAAATGCTCCTTGATCGGCCATATTATCAATTCGTATTTTCCCTCAATATCTCCCAATTCTTCTACTATTTCTTTTTCAATGTAATTATGACATCGCTCTTGCGAGGCACATCGATATAAAACAACAAATTCCAGTCCATTTTCAAATATCATCTTATTTGGTGCTATATACTTTAATGATTCCTTTTTCTTACTATCATCAAAACGATATAATTCAAACATAAAAATTGTATCGTTCTCTATTTTCATCTTCTCCATTGTTTTTTTCGTTGGAATAGCAACCACATAATCAATTTGAACTGGAATATCTTTATTGTTTTCTTTCCACGACCTATTAAAAAAAGGAGAAGCAAGTAGCTTTTCTTTTGTTTGATTTTCTTTAAAATATGATTTACACTGTTCTTTTAGATTTTCTCGGGACAAACATCTTCTATTTGCACCATATTCAATTGCTTTTGATATAAACGTTCTCCAAAATAGTTCAACATCAACATCAATCAATTTCCATAAAATCAACTTGATCGTTTTTTCGTATTCTTCCCCATTCTCTATATCAAATAATTCGACATACATACGTAGAAAAATCTTTAATAAAATATCCTCAGAAATATCCTCGTGCGTATATTTTTTATAAATTGTTTTAATATTACTACTAACTTTATCAAATATTTTTCTTTCTTCTTGGTATAATTTTTCTATTACACTCAAGCTATTAGCCAAACGTATTCCTTCTAAAATTCTTTTCAATTTTACCGAAATTGCTTTCGATGCCTCTGTCCTTGTAACCAATATATATGCCAAATCATTCTCATTTTGTTTTAAGAATTGATTCACAAACTGTTCGCATACACCAAAAAACTCCGACTCACTATCATCGCTCAAAGATATCGTTCTCTTCATCTGAAAATATATTTTCTTACCAGAATCTAATGTAATAACCAAGTCATCAATACTTTCGCAGTCTTCAAAGTTCTTTTATTGTATTACTCTTATTCACTTGCAACGCTAGTGAAATGTCCATATCAAACTCCATCAATATCATCATATATGCAGATACCCTTTGCTGGAAATCAATTCCTGCATTTGTTGCTTGCAATCCCATATTAACTTCCTCCTTAACTCTTACGTTAAATATAAACATCAGGGACAAATCATTATAATTCGTCCCTGTTACTGTTCTATAAAACAATTATAATATTTTATTCTTGACTCATCAATTGCTTTCTTCTATCACGCATCTCAAAACAATCTTCAATATATTTTAGTCCTTCTAAAAATCTGTTTCAAACATTGTCAGCCCTGCAAGCATCATATCTTCGTCCATATCCAGTCCATTATCGTTTTCTTCCGGTATATTCTCTTCCCGCTCTTCAACGCCTGCTCTTTCTTTTATCTGCTGCATGAACTCCTGATCCTTCAATAACTGCTGTTTTAATTCTTCTATATCAACATTTACATTATTATATGAAGAAACTGTTTTACTATCCTTATGGATCCATGCATATACCAATTCTGTTATTAATGCCGTTTTACAGCGTTTTTGTGATTTTAATTATTCACCGACTTCTTTTTGTCGTTCACTATCTTCATTAAATAACAATACTACTCGTATTTGTCCCACAATCGCGCCCCCTATCTCTTCTGGAGGCGCATAGCTGTCATCTTTTCATATCCTATAGCATTGGCTCTGACATCATCAATAAACTCAATGTATTTAAACTCTAGTGACTTTTCAATCTGCTGTTTTAATAATAAACTGCCACCACCAAGGAATACTGCCGGATTTGTTCGAAAATCCGGCACATAAGCATGGAGTTTATTAATGTTTCTCAGCAGCCAATCCTCTGCCATTTTCTTAATCTCTCGAATCACTTCTTCATCCAGAATTGTCGCTTCCTGCATCAGCACCTGTTCCACATCTGACGATTCCAAATGAATGCCAAAGTTCTGCTGAATAACATTAGATATTTCCGAACGAAGGATTGCCATACCAGAACGATCACTCACCCTTACGGATAAATCCGGCTCTCCTTTCCGGATTACCAGCAAATCTACTGTTCCATCACCAATATCAATACAGTTTACTGTCCGGTACTGCTTGAACAGGCTTGCTTTATAACACATAACTGCCGCAAAATTCTGAGGACTTACAAAGGTATCTTTCAGGTAACAATTTACTGCTTTCCCATTGAATTTAAAAGAAATGCCATGTTTAGCGTGTTCCATAAAATATCGTTTGAATCCTTGTGCTTGTTGTCCGAAATCTGCTGGTGGCAATCCCACACCAAGCACAATATCCTTTCCAGATAATGTAATGCTTCTGCTCTTTGCTTCCAGAGCCAAAGCAAACAATGTAAGTATAAAATAATCTTCATCTACTGTTTTATCCGATTTGAAAGGCATCCTGGTTTCAGAAAGTGTATAATATGTACCTTTGTATTCAAGAATATCTTCATTCATAAACCTGCCCGGTTCGGAAGTATATCGAACTAATCCACATGGGAAATCTACATTACTTCCCTTCATATTTCCATTACCATGATCAATTCCAAAAATAATTTCTGTCATCACTTTTTCCTCCTACTATTTAGCTGTGCTTTAAATCACACTTGCTTCTTTTCTGCTCTAAGAACTACTTACCTGTAAGTGACACTTATCTGTAATTTCCCAATACTTTTGTATGTCTTGTTTTACTTATGTGTCGCTTTTGTATGTATCTTAAATGTAAACCATACATTTGTATGTGTCAATATCTTTTTCAATATTTTTGTACCGTTTATAGCAATAAATATGATATAATCCGTCTATAGGAGGTAACACTCATGACTATTGGTGAAAAAATAAAATATTTTAGAATTTTACATGGCTTTACTCAAGATCAGCTTGTGCAGGCTACTGGCCTGGGTATCAGCACTTTACAGAAATATGAATCAGATGAACGGAAGCCAAAACCGGAACAACTATTAAAGATATCTCAGGCATTGGGCATTAGTATAAATGTCTTTATGGATTTTGATATTCATACAGTATCCGATCTTCTGTCTTTAATTTTTAAAATGAATGAACAGCTTGATTTAAATTTCAATGCAGAGAAAGACCAGAACGGAAATGTTATTCCTGATACCCTTAGTCTTTCCTTCGGGAACCCGCTAATCAATGAGAAATTGGCTGCTTATATTACATTTTTAAATCAACTTCCAGATACAGAAAAAACTCAATATGCACAGTCTCTTATGGATTTTGAGAACAAATTACTTGATGACAATACAGAAATTCACAAGACTGCTGCCATTGATACGACTACCTCTGATATAACAAATCCTACTTTTTCTGATTCATCCTATCAAAAATTGCAGAATCTGTTGTCTGACTGTACGTCACAAGAATTGGCGTGGATATTGAAATCTGCTCAACTCGTCAAAGAATGTATACGTGATACAAAATAATTCTCATGAATGACAAAACCGCAAGCAGAATGGCTTGCGGTGGTTTATTTTTAATTTTGTATTTCAGATTTTGCTACTCTTCCCAAGTATACAAAATCCATTAGAGAGCAGAGTGTTGCCATCTCTTCTGAACTAGTTGATGCAATATTTTCTTTCTTATAGTTTTTATAATGTTCAACAGCTTCTTCAAAACTCTTATACATCTTTCCAGATTCATTAACGGATGTCCTAGGATCATTAATCTTGCTCAATAATAAATCATACATGTTGTCATATGCATCAAAATTTAAAGTTACTACTGGTCTAAAAACATCTGGTTCTACTTCAACCATATGCATACTGTCATATTTATCTATTTCATCCCTGCCGGGATATGGGATAGCTTTTATCGTTTCGGCGTTATCTTTCAACCATTTATATGCCATTTCTTTATCATAACGTTTTATTATTGCCAAGCATAATCTATCCACTACCTGTATATTATTTTTGTCTTTTTCAAATAAATACTTCCAAGTTTTATATCTAATAACCGGCGGGAGTAATGAAAACAATCGCAATACTTCCGGCGATGAATACAGGTTTACTTGTATATCCATGAAATACTTTATAAAAATCAGTGCATACAAATCTAAAATTGCATCTTCAACATGTTCAATCTCTACTTGCGAAAATTCCTCTGTACGCTGAGTATGCGTTCCATCGCTTCCTAATGGATTTATTCTACGTGTTATTTCAATTAATCTATTGCTTAATTCATCATCTAAACTTTCCATTGCACCATTTATCGCAGAATTATTTGAATTTCTTTTTACCTGCCCAAGCATAAGCATATAATCACTGCCAATATCTAATATTTTTCTAACCAATACTTCAGCATGTTTCCTAAGCCCAGCCATTTTCCCTCTATTGGATATTTCTATATATTGAGTATCATGCAACAATTCCCCTATTAAATCAGAATATTCATTATCATCGAATCTATCCATAAATGTCCCTCCGCTTTTCAATTTTTGACTACATCATATCACAATCGTTAGCAAAAATAAATCCTCGCCGTGTACGCTTCCGTGCGAGCATTTTTCAATTGAAAAGAGCGCAGGAGGATGTCTTTCCTTAAAGGAACAAACCGCAAGGTTTCATCACCTTGCGGTTCTTATAATTAAATGCTTGCTTCACCAATATGCACTTGTATCCATTGCATAGCAACACATTCTCCATTTTTTATTACGTAACACTCAACAAAATGCGGTCCTCCAAACATTGTGTCTTCCGTTTTATAATTCCACCATTTTTTCTCAATTTGACCGCGGATTTCATTTTTCCTTTCTGCTATTTCACCAACATTTCGAACTTTCCACCATATCGCATCTGGATTAGGTACATCTGTAACTGCTTCAAAATGCAGCTTCATACCATGTGGAATCAAGCTATAAAATTGTGGATATGATTCCAGAAACCTACTCAAAAACTGCTTTCGTATTCCATTTGCTTCCACCTGACATCTGATATCCACATGATAGCAATCGTTAATTGGCACCAAATCTTCAATATACTCTTCCGTATCCGTAAATACTGATTTTTGTATTGATGCATATTCACATAACGATTCCGTTAATTCTGTCCAAAAATTATGTTTAAAAAATTCCTCCCATGCTGCCACAGCTTCTTTATATGTGCAATCATCATCCTCCAAAACACTGAGCTTTTCAAGCTTATTACTCAGTCTTGAAAGCCAATTATTCATTTTATCATAATGATTTTGCGCCGAAAGTAATGATATCTCTGGATCTGTCGGATTATACACTTCTACCGTTTTTTCCAAACGATCTTTGATGTTAAGCATTGTATAATAGAATATTTCGTCTAATCTATCATACTCGCTAGCAAAAACCTCATCACACAAAACAGATTGTATCAACCCACCAGGCATATTCACCCAGCTACTTCGTGATTTACAAAACATTTTTGACAACCTTACAACTTGTCTTAATTCAGTTCCCTTTGCTTTTACTTCATCTTGGAACCATTTAGTTATTGCTGCAGGATCACGAGCTGTCCAATTACTTCCCCCCAGAATGCTCATATGAATATTCAGTAGACCCCTCCTTTTTAAATCTCCTATAAACAGCGAAATCAACATGATAATTATCCGCATACTGAATTCTTACGCAATTAGTTTTACACTCTGGTGGCTCTTTTAATTGACCACATTTCTTTTCAAGAGCATCTCGTACCAATCGTCTTGCCTGCAATGGCGATAAATTTCCAATATTGCTCTGATCAAATACAATTGCAACATCAATATCACAATCATTCTCATCATTTTGTACAACTGTGGCCATTGCCATGCTGCCCTGAACTCTTGTCTCTGCTATCGCATAACTGGTATCGTTTTCTTGATTATACAGAGCCAATCCGTCTTTCAGTCGCTTGATATTTACATCCTTTTTTTCTCTTAATTTTTGCTGTTTATCACTCTGCAGTACCACATGATTTTTATAAAATTTTCTAAATTCTTTTGATACATCGTACATCTATACACATCACCCCTTAATAAGTTTTCCCGTTCCTAATACCCCATCCGATACAATTACACCAAATGGATATTTTGGTGTTTCTGAGCTTACAAAATGATAAGAAATAATCTGCGGCAATCGGTGTGTGTTCAACGCAAATTTCTTTCCAAGCTCAATAGATAAACAACTTGGTATTGATGCAACCAAATGTACTTTGCAAATGGACGGATATATTTGTTTTAATCCTTCTATTTGATTAAGTACTACTCCGGCATATTCATCCAACTGTGCAATTGTTTTAATAACATTATCATCTGGGTTTGGTAACTCAATTTCAACAATATCTATTGTACCAAATTGACTCATATCTGCTGCTTGCACTTTTCTTGTCACAGAAAGTGCTACTACCACTTCTGTAGCTCCAGCATTTATTTGATCTGGATAACTCGCAATCAAATTCTGATAATTTTTCTTTTTACTTCTTGACAACTCATAATATTTTGAATCTGCCCTACGATATTCAAAGTATCTTCTCACTTTTCCAGCGGCCAAGTACGTACCTGCCAAAATAGTATAAGGTATAGGTGCCATACCTGTAAAACAGGATTTAAAACCATTACTTTTATTTACAAATGCCGTACATACTTTTTGTATCTTTATCACAATAATTCCATTGGCTTTTTGTGTCATATTTACGTCAAAAACATCGACAAAATCTATGAGAACTTCTCTAACTTTGAAATCTGCAAGTTTCAATTCCTTTACATTTGAATCATCAGTGATTTCTTTTTGCACAGGAATTCCGAGCATATTAAGGATATATATTCTATCCCGAATATTTTTCTTGTACAAAAATCCAAAGATAATTAATACTATTCCGCATATAATCATTACTGGATCAGTTTTATATGTTACTTCTTTGCCAACCATTTCCGCAACGAACGATATCACCGCTTCCTTTGTTCCTGGAAATGCTGCTACTATAAGCGAAATACCAGTCGTTATCATCATCGTCGATATATCTGTCTCAGTATTTGATTTTTTTAAACACTTTTTTATCACCAGTGCGATAATACATAAAATGATAATAGTTGTTATAAGTACAATATAATATTTCACTCATTTCCTCCTTGCTATTTTGCTAGCACTCTGCTCTATTGAGTGCTAGTAAAATTTTAACATATTTCTGTATCCTTTGCAATTAATATTACAAAGAAAGATCGCATAAATCTTTAATGCACACTCATATTCTGTTTCTCTCCTTCCTCATTAACAAACTTATTGGAAATGCAACTATATACCAAACTGCCCGTATTGCCATATATGCTGCTATAACAAATCCAAACACTGCTCCTACTATCACACCAAGTATCACAACGCCCATTGTTCCGGATAGATCCATTTTCATTTGGATTATGACGAACATATGTGGGATTCCTAGGATTCATATTCTGATTTTGACATCTTAGCTGCCTCCTTTCTGCCATTCCTCTGGCGTGCTTTTATGCTATCATTTCTCTCTGATTTATGTGAGCCACCACAGACCCAATTGCTGTTTGGGTGGCTCAATTTTGACCCACTACCTTATCGCTGGACAATAAAAAACGACCATCTGAAGCATTTTCTTCAAATGACCGCTTATCCCATTTTTGCAATATCTGCCATAACTATAATCTGTTGCACGAATTTTTCTTTTTTTTCAACATTCACGATCCCATTAATCGTTTCCATGGCATCAGCCAATATTTTTTCCATCTCATTATTCTTTTGAGCCTTTTCTTTTACTCTTGAAAATGCATCCTGGCCTGCGTTTCTCCTTTTCACAATTTGAATAGATGCATCCTCTTCCAAATCATCATCGTTAGGAATAAAAAACTCTGCCGGTTTCTCCATTAAAACAGATAACTTTCTTATTTCTTTCGATGTTAATTCACGTGTTCCATTCTTAATACGTTTCACGGTTTCCCTACTGACAGCAAGTGCGTCTGCCAATTCCTGATTTGTAATATGGTTCTTTTCGCACCATATACTTATTTCCTGCCCAATTGTACACATACTTCGCACTGTACTGTCAGCTATCACGGTCATCTCCTCCTTTCCTCATATCTTTCCAGTTCTTTATTATGTTTCACATTATATCTAACTTTGTGGTATGCGTAAATTTCATATACATTACATATTCATTCATTTTACATTCATTTTCGTATAGACAACATATACTTCACTTGTTATACTAAAAGAAAACGAAAGGACGGTGCTGTCGTTTATGACTAAGGAAGAAAATAATCTCTTTCATGCAAATTACAAATATATGTGGAATAAGTTAAGTACTACATATTACCATGTAAAAACAGGAACACCTAAAGCAAGCCATATCCAAGGTGGAGCATATCTGCCTGCTTACTCCATCTGTTCTAAATGTTTCAAAGATGGCTATGAGCCAAGCATCGGCACAGTTGACAGCATTGTACAATTTTACAATCAAAATCTTTCTCCCCAAATCAATACCTATCAATTTTTGCATGATAAATTAGAGAAAACCGATGAAATCCGCTATCAAACAAAAACTATCAATGATCAACGTTTTATAGGAAAATACTATGGCTACTACCTTTCGACCTCTGGTGAAAATTTGGGTGCAGTATTGCAAGTATATGAAGACAACGATATATTAAAAGCTGTTATGATTACCGGAATAAGAAATAATGAAGAATTATTTGGAAATGAATTAGCTGATATCTTTTCAAATACGCCGCCTACCAGCAAGCAATTTCAAACCTATTTCGAAACACGAAGTACTGAAAATCAACGCTGCTCTTTCTATGAGGGAACTGTGGATATTACAACCAGTTCAATTTTAATTTTCCTCACTTCTCCCATAGAACCCATCCGTAAAATGGTAATAACTTTTAATATAGACTGCTTCCCACCTGGATATAATCGTCCTTATCATGGTGGTCTGTCCTTTGTGATGGCAACAAGTGACGGTCCCTTTGACTCTCGGGTATTTAAAATGGGATTTATCAATCAAATCACCAAAGCAGCGATATCTCTGAATGATGAAGGTATCCGACCTATTGTTAAAATACATCCACATGAAAACTACCAACTGTCTCTCACTTCTAGTGAAGATCGCCAATGGTACGAATTAATAATGAAACATACACATAACCCACCAGCTTCCAAAAATGAATTTTTCTAAAAAAATAAAACCCGGCAAACGCACAGTTTCATAGAGTTGTTTATAAGACCTATAATCTTATAGAACACAATCTAATCACTCACGTTTTGCCGGGTTTTTGATGGTTTCTTCCGGATTTTTTATACATATAGAGCGAGGGCATCGCTCAATCATCTAATTTGATGATTTTGCGACACCCCCTTTACTCTCGCACAGTAGATATTTACTCTTTCACACAATAATGTTATGGTTATATCTCCTTCTGACAGCAGTAGAAGGAGAATTATCATGAGTAAATATATACTAGGAAATCAGAAACACTTAACATTCAATGACCGCATTTACATCGAAAACGAATTAACAAAAGGAACATCTTTTAAAGACATTACTGCTTTTCTATGTAAAGATCCAACGACAATATCCAAAAAGGTCCGTGCTCACTGAATTTCAGATTGGTATCACAAAGGCACATTCTATAATTCAAAGAACTTTTGCATTCATCGTTACCACTGCAAGAAGACCAATGCTTGCGGAAAAATTCTTCTCTGTGGCATTAAGTGTACCTCATGTCCAACCTGTAATCAGACCTGCAAAGATTTTGAAAAAGAACGATGCAAACGCTTGGACAAAGCACCGTACGTTTGTAATAGATGCCCCAAAAAGATCAATCACTGCACAATCGCATATAAATACTATTATAACGGACGTGCTGCCGCCAGAAAGTATCGTGAATTACTGAAAAACTCTCGTTCAGGAATAAATATGACTAAACGGCAGCTTCATCAGAAAGACCAGATCATTTCGCCGTTGATTGAACAGGGGCAATCCCCTTATCAAATCCTCACAAATCATCCAGAACTGGATATGTCTGTCCGCTCTATGTATACATACATTGACAAGGGACTTTTCACAGCCAGAAATATTGATCTGAAACAACAGGCAAAGTTCAAACCTAAAAATTGTCATAAAACACAGATTACAGATCACTCTGTCTTTAAAAACAGGACTTACTCTGATTTTTGTTTATTAAAGTTGGACTCCTTTGTAGAAATGGATACAGTACATTCTTCAAGAGAATCAAACAAGACTCTCTTAACATTGTTTTTCACACAGGAAAAGTTGTTTCTTGCCTTTTTACTTAATCGTTGTACTAAGGGAGCGGTAAGACTTATATTTGATCGTTTGGAGAAACGATTAGGCACATATGAATTTTTCTCTGTTTTTGAAAATATATTGACCGATAGAGGTTCAGAATTCGGGGATCCTGAAAGTTTGGAAACAGGAATTCATGGTATCCAAAGAAGCAGTATCTATTATTGTGATCCCATGCGCAGTGGACAAAAAGGAGCCTTAGAACAAGCACATACAATGCTTCGTATGGTTTTGCCTAAAGGTACTTCTTTTGAGTTTTTGACGCAATGGGATGTGAATCTCATTGTAAATCATATCAATTCCACTCCACGAGAGAGTCTTGGTGGGAAAACGCCATATGAAGCTGCTTTAGAAACACTTGGAGAAGATATCTTAAAAGCATTTCAGCTTAAGCCGATTGCACCCGATGAAGTCAATCTGACGCCTAAGCTGATACGCTTTAACCGTTAATAAAACTAATCGAAATCTGCTATCAGACTGGATGTAAACTTTTCACATTTTTCAAATGTGGCTGGTGGAATTTAGTCTAGCACACCAAATTCCAGTAGCCCATTTAGCATGCCTTGAAATCAAGAAAATTTCGATGAGTTACATTAATTATAGCAGAAAACGAGAGATTTCAAGCAAAAATCTCTCGTAATTTCGGCAAAATTTAAAACATGATGGAATTTACTCTTGCACTGAAATTTACTTTTTCAAGTCAGCGATTAAATATTCTTGTGCCGCACCGTAATATTCAGCCAGTTTATATATCTATGTAACAAAATACCACCAGGGACACAAAAAAAGCCACTATTCCCGTCCCCGATGGGCAAATGTTATTACAATTAACACCATCTATCTCCACATAAAATTATTTCCACCTCTCCACAACTTATCCCTTGCCATTTTCCCGCATATGTACTATAATTTATATGTTTTACAAATGCCACAAGCATTACAAAAGCGTTATTTTAATTAACATTCAAACAATTTAAATGCATAAATAACAATTCAACCAAACAAAAGAAAGGACCGTACCACATGAAAAAATTATCCACCTCTCTCCTTGCCAATCTGGTAGCAACGAAGAGAAAAGAATTGAAACTTACCCAGCAGGATCTGGCTGATGCCACAGGCATCAACCGTGCCCAGATCTCACGTCTTGAAAAGGAGGATTACCTCCCATCCATTCCACAGCTGGAACAGCTCGGTGAAACACTCGGATTCGAGCCGGATGAAGTATTCGTTGACAACAGCAGCAACAAGCTTCCATCACCATCACCGCTGAATATCGCAGTAGCCGGAACCGGATATGTTGGACTCTCTATTGCCACTCTGCTTGCACAGCACAATCATGTCACTGCAGTGGACATCGTTCCTGAAAAAGTAGAGATGATCAATAATAAGAAATCACCGATCCAGGATGATTATATTGAAAAATATCTGGCTGAAAAGGAACTGGATCTGACTGCTACATTAGACGGCGAAGCAGCTTATAAAAATGCAGATTATGTAGTTATCGCTGCACCGACAAACTATGACAGCAAGAAGAACTACTTTGATACTTCTGCCGTAGAAACCGTCATCGAACTTGTATTAAAAGTGAATCCGGAAGCCATTATGGTCATCAAGTCTACGATCCCGGTTGGCTATACAGAGTCTGTCCGCAAAAAATACAATACGTCAAATATCATCTTCAGCCCTGAATTCTTAAGAGAATCCAAGGCATTGTACGACAACTTGTATCCAAGCCGTATCATCGTTTCTACAGACAAATCCGATGAGCGTCTGGTAAATGCTTCCCGCACATTTGCGGCACTTCTTCAGGAAGGTGCTCTGAAGAACCAGATTGATACATTATTCATGGGATTCACCGAAGCCGAAGCAGTAAAGCTTTTCGCAAATACTTACCTTGCACTGCGTGTGTCTTACTTCAACGAATTGGATACCTATGCAGAAATGAAAGAGCTCAACACTCAGGAGATCATCAACGGCGTATGCCTGGATCCTCGTATCGGAACACATTATAACAACCCTTCATTTGGATACGGCGGATACTGCCTGCCGAAAGATACCAAGCAGCTTCTGGCAAACTACAATGATGTGCCTCAGAATATGATGTCTGCGATTGTGGAAAGTAACCGTACAAGGAAAGATTTTATTGCGGACCGTGTACTCAGCCTTGCCGGTTATTATGATTATAATAATCATGGGGATTACTCCGCTGATCAGGAAAAAGAATGCGTCATCGGTGTTTACCGCCTTACTATGAAAAGTAACTCTGATAACTTCCGTCAGAGTAGTATCCAGGGAGTCATGAAACGAATTAAAGCCAAAGGCGCCACTGTCATCGTATATGAACCAACTCTTGAAGACGGCACAACCTTCTTTGGAAGCAACGTTGTGAACGATTTGAATAAATTTAAAGAAATGTCACAGGCTATCATCGCCAATCGTTATAACTCATCTCTTGATGATGTGAAAGATAAAGTGTATACTCGCGATTTATTCCAGCGAGATTAGGCATTTCAAAAAGCGACAACACATCCTTTCTTTTTGTTAGGATGTGCCGCCGCTTTCTTCGTTACACAATATTAAATTAATTTCATAAAATTTAAATATCTTCAACCATCAATCGCAGACTCGTCCTCATCGCATTCAACAATAACATCCAATTCAAACAATGCCATTCCAACAAAAGAGAAACGTGAAAAGACATTTTCTTCCATGTATTTTTGCTATTGATAATCATATACTCCTAGTAATGTTTTCCCCAGATTATCCATTTTATTTATAGAACAAACAAAACGTCTCTCTGCTTCACTGCTTCCGTCATGTCATCACGAAACACCTAATCAACAGTCTTCATATGTACCTCTTTTTTATCATCCCTATTTTCCGTAGTAATTTTTTCCGCGCCAGAACCGCTTTTGCATCTTGTCTCCGTAAAAACGACTGATTAAATATGGATACTCCAAAATACGTAAAATTACACAAAAAAATTATCCTTTTTCAACTACGATGCAATGGCTATTATTTCAAAAATTATTAACACGATAAATGGGATAGCTTTTTTATTCATATACCGCTTTTAATCAATAGCAGCTATTTTAGCTCTATTAAACTCCATCCCCGATATCCACATCTTCTGTAATAAGAAGCTTCCATACCTCCGATGCGAACCTTCTATAGTCTTGGACAATCTCATCTTCTAACATTAAATCATTATATCTTGCAACCATATATTTCCAGATCATGGTGTCCACTTCATTTGAATTACTAAATTCTAATGCCATCATTGAACAATATATCGACTCAAGATAAAAGTATGTTGTTTTTTCCTCTTCGTTCGTTTGATTTGCATATTCGATCGCATAACTCTGATAATTATTTGCCAAACTCCACCAGATCTTATAATTCTCGATTCCTTTTTTCTTTAAAATTTTTGTCAAACTTCTTTTTCCCGCAATAATATCATCTAATTTTTCAGAAGAGGGTGCTTTCTCCTCCCATTCATCTAAATAAACAATTTCTTTACTTTTTTCAATATCTTTTACAAAAATATTTTCTTCTTGCGAATAATCAGAAAATTTTTTTCCTTTTTTATTCATTATCTCTTTAAATTGAGAACAATTCTCTTTTCTGTTTTTATGTTCTTCCAACCATTCAACTGGATTTTTCACTCCCATTACATACTGTATTTCTGTATTTTTAGTCCAATTATCTAATTTTTTATATTTTAAGACAAAACAATATTCTTCTGGTTTTTTTCTTCTTACATTTTTCGTTACATGAATTTTCTTTTCCTTTGTTTGTGTTTTTCTTTGTTCTTTCATATTATCTGAATCCATTGATTGTTTATCTTCTGTTTTTCCTTTTTCAGCCAAAGCTTTTTTATCCTCTTGTTTCTTGCTTACTTTTTCCTGTTTCCTTTCCAGACCAACACAATATTTTATATCATTTTTCAATGCTAATACCGTCTCTAGGTTAAATGAACATATAATGATTACTATTGCCAGCATCCAAATAATATAATTCATATATCTTCTTTTAATGAATTGCTTCTGTTTCTCATAATTATTATTTAATTTATTTGCATTATACCCTACTTTTGTTCTTTTTTTCTTATGCTTTTTCGCTCCCTTCATTAACAGATTATATTTTTCCTCATGCTTTATTTTCAATTCCTTTGCTCTATCAATCCACGATAGTACAAATCCCCCTATTCCGACAACAGCTCCTAATATTATGATTGCCAATATTACTTTACTTTTTAATAATTTTATTACTCCTGTTGTTATTATTGTTATAACAACCCCTACTATATTGTTTGCTATATTGTCTACTACCTTTTTCTTTATCTCTTCCATAGCAGTTTGCCTCATTCTACAAGTACTCTTTGTGAATTTGTCGCAAATCACAGTTCTGCTTCAATATATTTATCTATCAAATATATCAATACTTCATTATCGATAAATTTTTTTATTTCATTCACACAATTACTGTCTAACTTTAAGCTTTTCTTCTTCATTTCCTCCATAAATGCATAAAAGGCATTTATTTTTAAATTTGACTGTTCTAATTCTTCAGTCAAAAGTAATCTATTCATCTCTTCTTTCCAGTCATGTCCAGCATATTCAACAAAACGCTGAAGCAGTAAAAATAATGATTCCTCCTTCTCTTTTTGATCATTAGCTTTATTTACTTTCACATCACTTAAGTATGTTCGCATATAATCAGGAAGTGAATATCTACGAAATTTTCCATTTTGTGATACATTTACCAGCGGAATATCTGATGTCTCCATTTTTTTTAATACTACACTCAAACCACTTGGCAAAAGATTCAATTTCTTTGCGATTTCGCCTTGGCTAATTTTATCCTCTTCGTATATGACCAACAAAATACTTTCGCAATGTTTGGATGCAATATCCTGTATCTGTCTTTCAATAATTTTCCTCTCATATTCCATATAGCATTTCCTCTATTGAATCATTTTTTATGTTGCTTGATTAGGTAAATACTATATCATATTTACCTTTTCACTTCAACATTTAATATTTCATTTCATTTTATTCCACCTGTTTTATATTTTAAAATATATTTTTATCAGGTAATTATATTTATAACTATCTACATTTATTGTTTATAATTTCAAAAAAGATTAATTATAACAAACCGTTCTTTTTTAATACAATTTATTTGCAAACACTCCATAGTTGTATAAAAATGTTATCTTCAAATCTCTTCCATTATCTATCTTATATCTAAAAAGCAGGATAAAATTATTTCAAAAATTCTATCCTGCTCTTCTACCACAATATTATATTACTCTTTTTTTATATTATATCCATTTCCTTTTCTATGTGTAAATACATAATATTTTTTTCTTCTTCCCTAAACTAAATTTACACGTTTAATTTTTAATAATAATATTTAAAAAACATATCTGACAAATTAATACCTATTCCATTACAATACTTAATAAAAGATTCTATAGACGGATTTCCATTATATGATTCGATTTTTGAAATCATCTGTTGTGTTAAACCTGTTTTTTGAGCAATATCTTTTTGTGTTAATTTTTTCTCTTTTCGAATTTTCTTCAAAATCCTTGCAATATCATATATTTCCGTTTCTACTTCATATTGCCTTTTAAGTAGCGGATCTGATGCTACTTCTTTTTTTAACTCCTCTAATACACCCATGTTGATGTTTCCCTCTACTAAACAAAATTATATGTATTCATTACCCTTTTTTATCATAATATACTTTTGATCGTAGTTTTTTCTTTTTTTTCACAATAATCACCTCATCTTTCTTATTTTATATTTTCAGAAACTATAAAAATATTCATAGGACTTATGTCTGAGGGATTAATTCCCTCAGACTCCGGCGGTAAATTTAAATTAGTTCTCTGTACATTTCTGCATTTTTCAGCATTCCCTTTTCTCTCTTTACAGCAGTAAGTTTATCTTTTTTTTCTGTTTTGTTTTTCTGTTTATGCTCCGTTATGTAGGTAATATTTATTGAATTGTCATAACCCATATAATAAAATATACGAACATATTTCTTCTTGATTTCATAAAGTATCGGTGTAATATTTTTATCAATTGGTTTTGTATAAAAATTCTTCACCCCATCCTTTTTCATACCATCTAAAACGGTCAGCACTGTCGGCTTCACTTCTTTCGAGAGTGTAGACAATATAGTTTTACCACCAGAGGTCCTATATACATATACTTTCATATAGTTCCTCTTTTCCTACAACCATCAGTTGTATTTTTTATTTATCATACAATGCTTTTCAAAAAATGTCAAGTTTATTCGCTTTTTCTACGCTGCCCATATATGCATTTTATCACGCGGATGCTTTTTCTCTGCAGTATTTTCACCTTGATTCCTACTGCTACATGAATATATATCTATCGTGATTTTATGGTAGATACTTATGGTACTTCAAAAACATCTATGCCTGTGGAACGGATCCCTGGTGAAAAGATGTATATTGACTGGGTAGGCGACCAGCCGGAACTGCTATTGGATACAACAACTGGCGAACTTCGGAAAGTTCACATTTTTACAACTACACTTGGTTTTAGCAGCCTTGTTTATGCAGAGATCTTTCCGGATGAAAAACTTCCACATTTTATTACCGGCACAGTACATGCACTGTCTTATTATGGGGCAGTTCCTAAATATCTTGTCCCGGACAATCTGAGAACAGCTGTTACCAGGCATAGTAAAGATGAACTTGTGCTGCAGTCAGCTTTTTCAGATCTGGAAACTTTTTATGGTACGATCATTCTGCCGCCACCACCAAGGAAACCGAAAGGCAAACCAACAGTTGAAAATCATGTGCGTTTCTTGGAGACGCATCTGGTAGAAGAATTAAAGAAAGATACTTATACCTCTCTGGAAGCTCTGAATGCTGCGGTCAAAAAGATCGTAGCGGACATCAACCAGCGTCCTTTCCAGAAAAAATCTGACATTCGGAAATCCCGCATGAATGGATTTGAAAAGTACGACAAACCGCGTATGAACCAGCTTCCAGGCGAAAGTTATACACTTTGTGATTATAAATACTTTCTTAAATTTCCAGATAATTACCACGTATAATGTAAAGCTTTACATTATACGTGAAATGGAAAGTTAGGCAAAATGTAAAGTCACAGTCAAACATTAAGTTGTAACGTAAAATAATGTCTCTATGACTTTACATTTTATTCTGCTTTATCACAGTGACTGAAGCCACTCCATCAGAGTACTATCAGAATGCCACAGAGGCACATCTGCTTTGGTTATGCTTGGACAGGCTGCTTCGATAGCTTTTCTTTTTTGTTCACTGTCACAGCGAGCGTAAATCTCTGTTGTAGAAATCTCAGAATGTCCGAGAAAGTCACGGATATATATCAATGGAACTCCTACTTGTAGCATGTGCATGCTTTTGCTATGACGTAGACCGTGTGGTGATACAGTTTCTGGTATCAGAGATGGATGTTTTTCTTTCGCAAGGTCTACATATTTGTTCAGTATATAAGAAATACCTGCTCTGGTAAGTTTTTTGCCGTTGCGATTTGAAAAAAGCGGTATACCATGTGCCCCCTTGTAATGCGGATGAAAAAGATTAATGTATTTTATCAAAAGTGCTGCTGTGTTATCCATCAATGGTATAATTCGTGTTTTTTGTCCTTTTCCAGTAAGGCGAAGCGTTGACGGTTTTTCTATCCGAAAATCATTAACACATAAGTCTGCTATTTCCTGTACACGTGCAGCACTGTCATACATAATGCTCAATAAAGCAAGATCTCGTAATCCTTGCTTTGTGGATGTATCTACGGCATCAAGAACTGCTTTTATTCCATCTACTGTCAGATACTCTATGTTATGTTCCGGCTCTTTCTTGCGAGGTATAGATAGTATCTGCTGGCATTGGTATATATAGTCCGGTGTCTGCATCTGTATATAAGAAAATAGTGATTTAATAGCTGCTAACCTGATATTACGCGTAGAAACACTTGAATTACGTGTTGTCTCAAGCCACTCTAAGAAAGCATTAATCACTTCCATACTTAACTGTGGTATGTCAACAGCCTCAGGTTTGAGATTCTGACATTCTTTCAAATATTTAAACAAAAGCATATATGTATCTCGCTTAGATGCAATCGTATTATAACTAACTCCTTTAACTCCAGGTAAAAACACTGTAAGATATGTGCTCATATATTGGGCAAAATTTGTTGGTTTCATGACAGTACCTCTGGTATTACCTGTGAACATAGGCTCTCTACGGCATGAAGGATATCCGGATAAATCTCAGCTGTCATTTTTAAATACTGACTGGTTGCAAGCACAGATTCATGTCCCATATATACCGATAAAGCCGGAAGCATATTTGTAAGATCTGTTTTATTATAAGATGCAGCCTGTAAAACATGACAACAATGAGTGTGCCGTATGTCATGAATTCTTGGACCATATCCCCTTCCAGCATGATTAATCCCGGAGCTTATCAGAATTTCGCGGAAGCGTAAATATATGTTATGATGCGAACAAGGCTCTCTTGTTACCCCAACAAACAGATAGTCTTCCGGTGAATATAGTGGGTGCATCACAGAACAGTATTGTATCAGGATCTCCCGCATGCTTTCGGAAACAGGGATCAATCTGTCTTTGTTAAATTTAGCACTTTCAATAAGCAGTGTTCCTTCGGTCAGATTTACATTCTTAAGTTGAAGTTTCAATGCTTCCATTACTCGCAATCCTGTACAATATAAGAGCCTGATCAAAACTGACATTACCAGATGCATAGTTGACTGTCTGTTTGGATAAACCTGATTGCTGGCATTAAAGATCCGAGATATTTCTTCGTGGGAGAATATATCTGCCGAATATTTTGATTTTCTATGTTGGATATATTCAAGATTTATAGGTATATAAGCTTCATATCCTGATGATATCAGATAAAGAGCGAACTGCCTGATACAACTAACTCTTTTCTGGTGACTGCTGCGTTCGGATTCATGTGGTTTCTTCGTACACCAGATATCTGATAACTCTTTTGTAATTACTGGTGTCATGATATTTAGCGAACAACACAGTTCATCAAACTCCTTCAGACACGATGTTTCGGATTCGTATTTGTATCCGGCAGCTCTTTTGTAATCAATAAAGTCTTGTATGAGTTCTGAAAATATGCTGTTATACTCGATACTTTTCATATGCGAACACCTCCCATCCAAACTCCGGTAAGATCAGGAACTTCCAGAGACAGCTTACGAAGATGATACATGTCAACTTTTAAATATATTTGAGTCGTATCCGTATTGGAGTGTGACAGAGTTTCAGAAATCACAGGAAGCGGAACTTCATTTTCCAACATCGCAGTTGCAAGACTTGCGCGTAATGCATGAGGACCATGTTTCCTGCCAGGATTGACTACGATATCTGCATCCCTAAATGCTTTTGTCACAATAGAGTGAAGTGCCGCTGGGTTAAGTTTGCAAAACGGTGCCTGCATTCTTAGAAAAACATAATCATCTTTTACATTCGGCCGTACTTCCTTGAGATACTTGATGATAGCATTGCCTACATCTGCAGTCAAAGGAAGTACTGTAGACTTACCCGTTTTCTGCGTTACGAATTCAATTGTATTTTTCTCCCAATGGATGTTTTTGAATTCAAGTCCACATATATCGGAAGCACGCATTCCCAATCTGACTGCCATTAATACCATAGCATAATTACGTATACCGACAGAGCTTGCTCTATTAAAAGAACTGAGCATAGCTTCTATTTCGTTTTTCCCATACACAGAGGGAACAATCTTTCTACATCTGACTGTTAGAATAGCTGAAGAATAATCATCCGAAAGGATTCCTTCTCTGTGTAAATATCGCAACAGTTGCCGCATGGTGGCCGTGACGCTTTTTAATGTTGGCAACTGTTTGCTGGTTGCAAGCCGTTTCATAAATCCCTGTACGATTGGCGGAGATATGCTTGAAATATCTGATATCTTGGAAAGCTGAAGGTATTTCGAAAAGTGGTTCAGTGTGTATATATCCCGATTTATCGTAGAAAGAGCAAAGTCATGAGACTTTCTTTCATTTAGGAAATCAGAAAATACGCTCATATATGATTCTCCAAAATCACATGGCCAATAGGTTTTCTTTCGATATAAACTAATACCTTCTGCACAATTAATGAGGATAAAAATAGCCCGTTTGCGACGTCTATCCACTGGTCGAAGATTAGCATAGCCCTTTGCTGAAGATATGCCATAAATTTCTTCCAAAAACATAATACCGCTTTCCTTACTAAAGAAAAGATCGTGCTCAGAAAGATATCTTTTTAAAGCATTCCACGTGTAAGAAAGCTGTTTGATATACTCAGCAGTAATGCCATCAGCTTCCAGAGACTGAGATACAGTCTCTATTAATTCTGTTATTGTTGGTTGTTGATTCATAGGTTCCTCCTTCATTAGGTTGGTTTTGCAACTCTAATTTTAGAGGATAAAATGTAAAGCTGACAGGAACATTTTTGATGCAATTCAAGTGATAATAAGCAATTACTTTACATTTTGTCTAACTTTCCATTTCACCTTGAGTATGATGCCCACTACTATTCTGTATTGTATACCTATAAAGGAAAGCCTGCAATTCTTAAGGCTACAATGACGGAGATACGGATCTGTGATGAGTATAACCGGCTGATCTGCCGCCATCCAAGATCTTACCGTGATTTTCCTCTTTACATTACAGATGACAATCATATGCCTCCAGAACACCTGTATTACAAAGAAGTGAATGCACATGACGGAGCTTATTACAGACGATGGGCATCTGTTTATGGAGAATCTATGGTAACTCTTATTGACAGGATACTTCGCAGTTCCAAGCATGAGGAACAGGCATACAACAGCTGTGCCGGTGTACTCCATTCCTGTAAAGATGTTCCTCACAGGCTGGTTCAGGAGGCTGCTGAGAAATGTGTAGAAGCCAATGCTTGCAAGTATTCTTATTTCAAGAAAGTACTTAGCATGGTTCAGAATAATCATTCCAGCAGCGCTATAAACGAAACTGGAAAACTTCCTTCCCATACAAACATCCGTGGAAAGGAGGCATACAAATGAGTTCATCCCATGACATTACATTAACACCTCAGGAACAGGCTCTGATCATGCGTCTGAGGAGTTTCCTTGTTCCAGAAATGGCACATATCCTGGAAGAACAGTTGAAAGATCCCAATGCAGATCTGAACACTTTTATGGAACGCATAGCATCAATGGTTGATGCAGAGTGGCAGGCACGGGCAGATAAACGCTTTAATCGTCTGATGAAAGAAGCACATCTGCGATACCCGGCGGCAGATCTTGACGAAACTATTTACCGTCCAGAACGTCAGCTTGATACCCAGACAATAGAGCGACTGAGTACCTGCCATTGGATAGAGGAAGGAAAGAATCTCATTGTAACAGGATCTTCCGCCAGTGGAAAAACTTATCTAATCAATGCTTTTTGTGTAACTGCAATGAAGCTGAATATTACGGTGCGGCAGAGCCGCCAGTCCGGTGTGGCGAGAGCCACCTGTCCGGACTAACGGAGCCACCTCATTTTGTTTATTAAGTTACTTTGCCATTGCTGGATCCAGTCCATATACTTCTCTCATAGAGAGGTCTTTAGATGGGTCAACACTTTCAATATCGATCTTATAGGAATCATACGATATACGATCCATGATGGCATCGGCAAGAGTACTTTCACCATCACAGATTTGCTGGTACCATTCACTTTCACGGAACTGAGAACAAAAGATTGTTGAAGATTTTTTACGTCTTTTATGTATCAGTTCAAAAAGATTTCTGGCTTCAGCTTCTGTCAGTTTAAGAAGCAGCCACTCATCAAGGATCAGTACTATTGGCTTGGTGTATTTCTTCAGGACAGTCGAGAAAGTTCCATTGTCCCTGGCAGCCTGTAAGTCCAATAATAGATCAGGAAGTCGTACATACCGTACTGAGTAATAGTGCTTGCATGCTTCCATGCCAAAGGCACAGGCCATATAAGTTTTACCACTTCCGGTTGCTCCAGTAATAAAGATGTTCCGGTATTCTGTAATGTATTCACAGGTTGCCAGACGATTGATCAGTGCTTTGTTCAGCTTTCGTCCAGAATGGTAATCGATCGCTGCGATGCTGGCATCTGGCTGTTCAAACTCAGCCTGGCGGATCAGCCTTTTCAGACGATTGTTTTTGCGGTTGCTGTATTCGACATCAACAAGCATGCCGAACCGATCTTCGAATGGAACTTCCTTCATTGCAGGATCATCCATCTGGATGCGGAATGCATCTGCCATAGCAGTCAGACGCATTTCAATAAGTTTATCGATTGTACTTTGATTTGTCATGATTGTTTACCTCCATAGTATTTGGCTCCTCTGGTTATGCCGTGTGGTTTTTCTACTTGAGATGATTCTGATTCAGTATCAGGTGCATCCTTTGTTGCAACCAATAGATTTTTGATACTTTTATAGCTGGGTTTACCGGAATAAGAGAGCGCCTTAGCGCAGACCTGTTCCAGCTTTTCTGGCGAATATTTTTCTGCCAGTTTCAGTAATCCCATGCAGCTTCTGTAGGATTGCTGTTCAATCCTGCCGGAGGTAAGTATTGCATCGACAACCTTACTTGTGTTAATTCCAATCGAATCAGCCCACTTACGGAACCGGTCACCGTTCCATTCCAGATATTTCTGGTGTTCCTGCGGCATATGTTCTGTCACTGTAGAATACTGACTGCTTCTTCCATAGAGTCGTCTGTGAGAGGCAATACGATTGTGATTATAAAATATTTCAACCGTTGTATCTGTTATACGCACATCAACCTTATTTTTGATATACTGATAAGGCACGGAGTAGAACATTCTGTCTACTGCGATGTGATAGTTAAACTGGACGGTGGCTTGTTTCCACTCAGCCAGTTCAAAAGGTGTAGCAGGCAACGGAGCCAGTAATGGCATTTCTTCCCCAAGAAATAAACTGAGTCTGCTACATTCCTTTTTCTTGAATTTACGGGCGTTGTAGGCATCCAGTTTTTCACGGATTGAAGCATTCAATTCTGCAAGAGAGAAAAACTGTTCATTGCGAAGGGCTGCTGTTATCCATGTGGATATCTTTCCTACCGCTCCCTCTACATTCGGTTTATCTTTGGGTTTCCGGACTCTGGCCGGAAGGATGGCAAGATTGTAATGTTCTGCCATCTCATGATAAGTTGTGTTTAAGGCAGTGTTGTACCAGTCACTCTTTTTATGATTCACTGCGGTTGTACAGTTATCAGAAACGAGCATAGGTGTGACACCGCCAAAGAAATCAAACATCTGGATATGAGCTTTGATCCAGTTGTTAGTTTTCTCATTCATATATGCTTTTACAAAAGCATACTGACTGTAAGTTAATACACCTACAAATATCCATGCATCTGTGATTTCTCCGGTGTCCGGATCAATGATGTGAGCAGGGTCACCTGCCCAGTCAACTTCAATCTGTTCACCTGGTTTTCTAGGGATATGCATGGTAGCCCTGCGTTTTTCTTCATCCTTCTGGATGTAGTAGCAGAACTGAGAATACATTAGAGGCTCTTCGCTGCTCATACGGCACTCCTCACAGTATTCTACCCAGAGAAGCTTTTTGTTTACGCCGTTCCGCAGAAGTTCTTTGCGGATGTAGTCAAAGTTTGGCATGCGTTTATTCGTTGCCGACTTATCCTTAGGAAACATCAGCTCCTCTAGTGCGCTGTCGGTCATGTCGAAATCCAGCGGCCATGAAAGATTGATTTCCGCTGCCTTTTTCAAAACCTTGGCGACTGTGTTTCTGGATACACCGCAACTCTGTGCGATGTTCCTCTCACTGAATCCTAAGCTTTTCAAGCGTAGGATTTCACGATACTTGGTCATAACTTACGACCTCCTTTATCTGTATTCACACCAAGGGTGTGTCTTTACAGTATAAAGGAAATATATGTAATAAAGCCCAATAAGGTGGCTCTGAATTACCGGAATATATGGCTCTCATTCTCCGGACAGGTGGCTCTCAAAGTCCGGACAGGTGGCTCAGAGAGCCCCGGAATAATCAGAAGCAGTTTAAGAGTGTAAAGTATATAAAAGCGAACACTCTTATGAGCGAAATGGAACAGGCACGTATCAAATCCACAAATCTGGATTACCTGAATAAGCTGACCAAGCTGGATCTTCTTGTGATCGATGATTTTGGCCTTATGGATCTCGATCTTGATAAATGCCGGGATCTTTTTGAAGTCCTTGACACCAGGGATGGAAGAAAATCAACTGTAGTCATCTCACAGTTTCCAGTCAGTACATGGTTTGATATGTTTGCTGACAATACCTACGCTGATGCGTGCCTTACACGAATCACAGATAAACATCATACATATCGTCTGGAGATGAACGGTATAAATATGCGTGAAACAGAATGATATCATCTAGCGGTACTTCGTACCGTTAAAAATGGAATAGCCGTTCCGCAGTAGCGGAACTGGCATTCCGTTTAAGCATAATTTGCATTCCCTTTAATATATATACACATAATTCTTAAAAAACTGTCACCTTTTGTCGAATTTTTTATTATTTCATTCTCCTCCACTTCCTTATTTCGCCGCATTAAAGTCTCGTCTACAAATAAAACCGGCCCTCTCAGACCAGTTTTATTCTCTCCACTATTCTACTCCACCGTCACACTCTTAGCCAAGTTCCTAGGCTTGTCCACATCAAGCCCCTTAGCTACAGACACATAATATCCCATCAACTGCAGCGGAATTACCGCAAGCGAAGTTGCAAAGTGCTCATCCGTCTCAGGAATATACACTGTGAAATCAGCACTCTCCTCAATATTATAATTACCGGCCGTCGTAAGTCCCATCAGATAAGCTCCACGACTCTTACACTCAACCATATTGCTGACCGTCTTCTCAAATAACGCTGACTGCGTTAATACTCCAATAACCAGTGTTCCTTCTTCGATCAGTGAAATCGTTCCGTGCTTCAACTCACCGGCTGCATATGCCTCCGAATGGATATAGCTGATTTCTTTCATCTTCAGGCTTCCTTCCATGCAGATTGCATAATCGATTCCGCGGCCTACGAAGAAGACATCCTTCGCGTTCATCTGCTTGGATGCGAACCACTGGATCCGCTCTTTGTCTTCCAGAATACGACGGATCTTATCCGGAAGTGTCTGCATCTCCTTGATATATCCCATATACTGCTCATCCGAGATCTGTCCGCGTATCTTTGCAAATTGTACGGCCAGTGTATACATTGTAATCAGCTGTGTGCTGTACGCCTTCGTTGTCGCAACCGAGATCTCCGGTCCGGCTAATGTATAGAATACATTGTCTGCCTCACGCGCAATCGACGAACCTACGACATTCACAATTCCAAGAGTCTTGATTCCTCTGAGCTTCGCCTCACGAAGAGCTGCCAGACTGTCTGCCGTCTCGCCGGACTGACTCACAATGATCACCAACGTATTCTTGTCCAATATCGGATTACGGTAACGGAATTCAGATGCAAGCTCCACACGTACCGGAATCCTTGCTAGATCTTCGATTACATACTGACCGACCATACCAACATGATAAGCAGATCCGCATGCAACAATCTGTATTTCACTGATATTCTTGATTTCCTCGGCAGAAAGACCTACTCCAGACAGATCGATCTCACCATCTTTCAATACTGAATTCAATGTATCAGCTACAACCTTCGGCTGCTCATGAATCTCTTTCATCATGAAATGTTCATATCCACCCTTTTCAGCTGCCTCTGCGTTCCATTCGATAATTTTCTGTTCTTTCTCAATCTCGTCTCCGTCCAGATTATAAAATGTGATCTCACCCTTGCGGACACGAGCCATTTCCAGATTGCCGATATAATAGACATTTCTCGTATATTTTAAAATAGCAGGCACATCCGATGCGATATAAGATTCCCCATCGGCTACTCCGAGGATCATCGGACTGTCTTTTCTAGCAACGTAAATTTCTTCCGGATATTCTTTGAACATCATTACCAACGCATATGATCCTCTGATACGGATAATCGCATGATTGATCGCATCAACCGGATTGCCCTCATACTTTTTATAATAGTAATCCACCAGCTTTACAGCTACTTCTGTATCTGTCTCAGAATAAAATGTATATTCGTTACGTACTAATTTTTCTTTCAATTCCTGATAGTTCTCGATGATTCCGTTATGTACTGCTACTACATTCCCATCATCGCTGACATGAGGATGCGCATTGTCTTCTGACGGCTCTCCGTGAGTTGCCCATCTCGTGTGCCCGATTCCACAGGTTCCCTTTACCGACTTTCCCTCATTCGTCTTCTCTTTTAATATCTTCAGACGTCCCTTGGCTTTCAGTACTTCTGTATCTTTCAAACCATCTCTTACAGCGATTCCTGATGAATCATATCCACGGTACTCCAGTTTCAACAATCCATCTAACAATATTGGTGCTGCCTGATGCGCTCCGGTAAATCCTACTATTCCACACATATTACTATTCTCCTCATCTTCTGTGCCTTATTCTTCAAGCAAATATATCTTCCCGTCGTACTTATGCGACTACATATCCCTTTTCTTTCACAACATCTACTACCTGACTTACATATTTCTGGCAGATCTCTTTCGTCTCAGCCTCCACCATCACACGAAGTACCGGCTCTGTTCCGGATTCACGAACCAGAATACGTCCTGTATCGCCAAGTGCTTCCGTAACTGCCTGTACTGCAGCCTGTACATCTGCATCATCCTGTGCTGCTTTTTTATCTGTCACACGGACATTTTCTAATACCTGCGGATAAATGGTTAAGCCTTCCATCAGTTCACTCATTTTCTTCTTTCTTCCAAGCATTACCTGCATCATCTTCAGACTGGTAAGGATTCCATCTCCTGTAGAAGCATATTTCGAGAAAATGATATGGCCGGACTGTTCTCCTCCGAGAATGCAATTATTCTTCGTCATATATTCATATACATATTTATCACCGACCGCCGTCTTCGCATAGTTGATTCCGGCTTCGTCAAATGCTTTGTACAGTCCAAAGTTAGACATTACAGTTGTAACAACCGTATTATTCTCCAGTTTGCCGCGTTCCTTCATATATTTTCCGTAAATATAAAGGATTGCATCTCCGTCTACCAGATTGCCCTTTTCATCTACGCAGAGACATCTGTCAGCATCTCCGTCATAAGCAAATCCGACATCCAGTCCGTTCTCTACTACAAACTTCTGCAGTCCTTCGATATGTGTAGAGCCGGCATTATTATTGATGTTCGTTCCATTCGGTTCTGCATTGATCACATAAGTCTTCGCTCCAAGCGCATCGAATACGGATTTGGCAAGATTCCATGAACTTCCGTTCGCACAATCCAGACCAACCTTCACGCCCTTGAAAGAATAGATTCCAAGAGAGATCAGATATCCTATGTAGCGGTTTCTTCCTGATACATAATCGACAGTACGTCCAATCTTCGATGTATGTGCAAATGGAATCTCATCAAACTTCTATCCAAATACTTCCAGTTCTCCGTCCAGATATGCTTCCACCAGAGAAATGGTCTTTTCATCCATTTTCTCTCCGTTACCGTTAATAAGCTTGATTCCATTGTCATAGTATGGATTATGGCTGGCAGAAATCATGATTCCGCAGTCAAATTCATCTGTTCTTGCCACATATGCAACGGATGGCGTTGTAGTTACATGAAGCAAATATGCATCTGCTCCCGATGCGACCAGACCGCCTACTAATGTGTATTCGAACATGTAGCTGGAACGTCTGGTGTCCTTTCCGATTACGATACGTGCTGGTGTGTCATCTCCGTTCCGGCGTTTTAATTCACCGCAATACCAGCCAAGAAAACGTCCGATTTTGTATGCGTGATCTGCTGTTAAGTTGTTGTTAGCTTCACCGCGGAAGCCGTCTGTTCCGAAATATTTTCCCATAATAGTCCCTTCTTCTTTTATTCACATATTATAAAAATATTACTACCATTTTTTATATTCCATTACACTTTTTAAATAATCCTCAATTTCAGGATTAATTATCATTCCTTCATACAACGACTTTTTCGCTCTTGCAGTACACTGAGCCTCGCTATCTAAATCAAACATCTCTATACTATGCTGCCCTTTATCACTCTTTCCTCTTATAATAATCTGATCTATGCCGTAGCCAAACTCAAAATGGTCATTTGGATTATCAAAATATGGATGATAAATATTAAAATCATTTTTTCGATAATTTTTATTATTTTCATCAAAGTTGTTTATTGTATTTTTTGTGCCTTTTTTTAATGGACTATTACATAAATTACATGCCAAAACTAAATTGCATGTTGTAAACATATATTGCACATATTTAGGATCATTTTTTCCTCCTTTAGGAGCAATATGTTCTATCTCTGTTTTTCCTGTTTCGCCCAATTTTAATCCACAGTACGCACACTCATTTTCTTGGTATTGTAATAACTGCTTTTTTAATGTACTTTTAAATTCCTTCATTAAATTTGTATTAATAGAACTCCATTCCCCACCCTTATAAGGTGCTAAACTTCTAATATAGCATTTGACTTCTTTTCTAAATTTAGGTTTTATTTTAATCTGTTTTATCACTTTCAACAAACTCCTCTGCAGCATCTATTATCCTACATAAAGGATCTTTTTCATCATAAACATATTTTTTTAATTTTTCGCACAATTCTCTAGCATATTCCAATTGTTTATAGTCTTTTTGACTTATAATTTTTAAAAGTGTTCTCATATCCATTTCAAAGTAAAAATTTCTTGTTGTCCGCACACCAAAAACATTATATAAAATATTTTCTGCAGACCATGCATATGTACTGTAATCTAAAAGCTCTGACTTGCGTTCCTTTGTTATTGAATTATAATCTATACTAATCAATGAAGAAGATTGCGGATTCAAATCTGATACCAAATAGTGAGAATGTGTTGCAATAATAAAATGACAAGACGGAAAATCACTAAACACATTTTTCAATGTACTAATATAACGCATTTGCCAATTTGGATGCATACTTATTTCCGGTTCGTCTATTAATATCAATGCATTGTTCTTAATATTATTTGCTATGCTAACAAGCTCATAAATAAAATGTTTTTCTCCCGAACTTGCATCTTCAAATGGATACGCAATACCATTTTTATATAAAGTTAAACTTGTTGACTTTATATATCCTAAATTTCGCAAATTTCTAATTATTTTATAATCATTTATCAATTTTAATCTTTTGTTATCATTGTCCGCCGTTGTAACAATAAATTTATAAACCTGTTTATCGTTTTCAATGATATATTTCTTATTTTGACCTATTTCATCTAAAAAATTGATTATATTTTTTATATCCGACTTTTCTAATTTAATCAATTGCTCATATCTATAATCATTTTTATATTTTGTAATTCTATTCTTTATCATTTTTTCGGACTTACTATATGTAAAAAATCTTTTTGTCGTTGGAGTAATTGTAAACATTATCTTTGAATCAATATCAAGAAAATCTGATATATTAGTTATTATATTACTTAGCCTTTTATTAGTCATTAATCCAAAAAAATTATCAAATAATTTATTACTAATAGTACTTGTATATGAAGAATTTGAAGTCAAACGAATTCCTAAATATTGATAAATTGTTTCATTATCCGTTTTGAATTTAAATTTATCATTCAACATATAGGAAACACCTAATACTTTTTGAGGTAATTTTAATTCTTCTTTTCCCACTTCAATACCGTTTTTATATACATTCAAACTCCTATTTATGATCATTATTCGATATTCATCCCTATTATATCTATAACCCAGATCATAATATTCATATTTTAACATGGCCAAATTTCTTTGATTATCTAATGCATCAAAAATTTCAGCAATAACCATTAATATAAAACTTTTTCCCGAAGCATTATTGCCTATAATTATCGAAGATGTAGGTTCCTTAGCTCCATAATAGTCATCCTTAGTAATAATCATGTCACATAAAATGTTATTTTTGTGAACTATTTTCAACTTTCTAAATATAAAGCTCTTTATCATTCTCTACAAATAGTGGTTTTATAAAACCAGCGTTTCCTTTCACATTACTTCACTCTTATCAATCTTGAGTACAATAAAAATTTAATGGTGTCAGGCACCAATGGTAGGTAGTTTCTATTAAGTTAAGGGACTACCTACTTTTTTTGTACTTATTTCAAAATATACTTGACAAAACCTCAAAAAATGCGGCGCTTCGCGCCCTTTGATTAATAAGAAAAATCCGGTCATGCCGGAAAAATAAATTAATCGGAGGCGTGTTATGAATCTTTCACCAGAATCAGTAAAGGAAACATTACTAAACAAAGTAAACGAAATGTCTGCATCTTCCTGGCAGTACGCAAAAAAACCTACGGATTTTACAAGAAATCGTAAGATTTCATTCAGCGATGTCTTGCTCTCTACAATCTCCATGCAAAAATCTGCATCTAAAACAGAATTGTTAAAGTATTTCGATTTTAACGCTTCTGCACCAACAGCTTCTGCTTTGATTCAACAGCGTAAAAAAATATCTCCAAAGGCCTTTGATTCTCTTTTTTACTCATTTTCCAATGCATTTTCTCTCGATAAGACTTTGAAAGGCTATGATCCAATTACTGTTGATGGCTCGGATATTTATATCCCGAGAAATCCTAAGGACCCCGATACCTACCGGATTACCGATCGGTACAATAAAGGCTTTAATATGATTCATCTGAATGCTGCTTACAATTTATTATCACATTTGTATACTGATGTAATTCTCCAACCATTGAATCATATCAATGAATATATAGCAATGTGTGACATAATAGATCATTATACGGCTACTAATCCGACGCGAAAACCTTTATTTATTGCTGATAGGGGTTTTGTATCATTCAATGTGTTTGCACATGCCATTGAAAACAATGCATATTTTCTAGTTCGTGCTAGAGAATTGAACCCGCGTAGTATGTTGGCTACAATTAAACTCCCAGATTCGCCTGAGTATGATATCATTTTCGAAAGATGGCTTACCAGAAAAAACACAAAGACTGTTAAAGCAGAACCTGAAGTGTATAAAACTATTGCAAACAGAACTTTTGATTACCTCAACCCCAAAAGTAAAAGTTTATACTACATCTCTTTTCGGATTGTGAGTTTTGTCCTTCCAAATGGGAACACCGAAATCGTATATACCAATCTTCCAAAAGAAGATTTTAGCACAGAGGAATTACGGGAATTGTACAATATGCGTTGGGGAATCGAAACATCTTTTCGTGACATAAAGTATGCCGCAGGACTTCTTTTCTTCCATAGTAGAAAAAAGGATTTAGTAATCCAAGAGATCTATGCCAAACTCATTCTTTATAACTTTTGTGAACTGATTACTGGCGCAATTGTTGTTGAAAAAAAGGATCGGAAGTATAGTTATCGGATAAATTTCAGCATAGCTATCGCTATATGTACGGAATTTCTGATACGCTCTTGTGCCTCACCGCCTATTGATGTTATTGCTTTAATAGGTAGGGAATTAATTGCTGTAAGACCCGACAGGCGCAATCCCCGCTACTTAAGAGCGAGGACTGCAACTACATTCCAATACCGATAAAAAATACATATCTTGATATTTTTCAGTAGGCAGATTCGCCAATCTGTCTGTTTGCCGTGCCTGTAGTATTTGACTAGAGACGCACTACGAGAACTGTATCAAGAAGTTCATAATTTTCCGGCTCTTCTAGTATATCATGATTCTTATCTTAATGATAGCTACCTACCATTGGTGCCTGACACCAATGTGCCTGACCCCGAATAGTGGTCAACTTTGGAAGTTCATAAAATATTAAAATTTTTCTTTCTTACAATCAACAGCAATATTCCTGCCATTACACAATACAAGATTCCACCTACAAGGACTTTAATAACTAACGTGATAAAATATCCATGTAATACAAACTTCCACGCCCTGAGTATTCCATACATAATTATGCTAAATGTAACAAATGGCATTCCATAGCCAGTATATTTAAACACGTTGATTTGTCTACGTATCAAGAGACTTTGCACAATACACACTGTAGCCTCAGCTACCAAAGTTCCCATTGCTGCTCCAACCGATTGAAAATGTGGAATCAAAAGGGCATTTAATCCTAAATTAATCACTGCTCCAAGAATAACAGAAATAATGTATATTTTGTCTTCCTTATATGGAATAAGATATTGCGTTCTCACCACATTAGCGACTGCCAAAAACAAACAACTTGGCATTAAGATTTGAAAAACATCCACACATTTTTCAAATCCCATACCATAGAACCAAGGAACAAATTCTCTTGCTACTGCCATAATTCCAAAACTCAACGGTGCGGCAACAATCAGGGTTAAGATAAGCGATTTTTTCATATATTGAATCCCCTCATCACCTTTATTTTCCGCAATCATATTAGAGATTCTAGGAAGCATAACAGTTCCTAGGGCTGTTATTAAAGCAATTGGAATCTGTACAATTTTTTCACAGCTCTCATAATAGCCAACTTCACTATTTGTTGACATCATCCCTAACATAATTCTGTCCATAAATTTATAAAGACTAATTGCAATAATAGGTATGAAAAGAACCACATTAGGTTTTATATGCTGAACAATATCGTCTTTACTAACACGCTTAAAAATTATATACTTTCTAAGCATCGTCCATAAAATAATTTGGGCTACTAAAAAACCGATTACATTTACAAACGCATAGATATATACGTCTTCCGGTGACTTCACAAATAAGAAGATGCAAAAAACCGCAATCAACTTTACTGCACTATTTCTAGCCACAGTAATCTTAAATTCCTCCATGCCAAAGAAAAACCAATTGATGTCAAAAACAGCAGACAATACATATGTCAGCATAATCCATCCCATCATTTTATCTTCACATAAAAAAATAACATATAGAATATAAACTACTACAGAGATAACTGCTACAAATAGCTGAAACCAATAAATGCTCCAAAACAAGATAGATCTCTTTTCTTTATCAGAGCTTACCGCTGCAATTGTTCTATTTCCATAATTATTGACACCTAACATCGCAAAAATGACAAAATAGTAAGCAATTGCGTAAGCGTATGAATACCGTCCAACACCGTCGGATCCCAATACTCTTGAAACATATGGAGTTGTAATCAACGGAATAATCATAATTAGAATTTGATACAATGTATTTAGTATCAAATTTTTTTTAATTGAATGCATAACACTACTCCTCTTTTAAAATTTAAACGGATATAAACACTTTCCTTTCTCTTAACTTGCACGTGCTACTTCTTACCAGATAATGCCCAATCTAAAAGTTTGACCTTTTTAATTAAAAAATATTCAATTAGAATAGAACCACCAAGTCCGCATATAAACATCAATAATACACAAATATAATAATTTATTTGCAATTTACTCCAAAATATATATCTAATAACAACTTGGATTGGTCCATGAATAATATATATATACATACTATCTAAACCCAGACGCATTAGTTTCGAAGAAATGCTATCTGCAGAAGCGCATTCTTCAAGTTTTTTCGATACTCTAAGTGTTACTAACATTCCCAGTACAGCTAATATTGAAGACAATATTGAAACTTTTTGGCAGTAGTACACATAAAACAATATCGCAAAGAAAATTATACACGGAAATGTCTTGACACGTTTTAATATATCTTCAAAATCTATTAATCGTATATTTGCAAATACACCTGCAATAAAGAAGAAATAATTAAAACAGAAATACCGAAGTGCACTATATTCTACAAAAAAAACATTGCCACGTGTTAAGAGAGATACTATAAAGGATATAATCATTATGACTTTAATATTTTTATCATTGACAAACACAATAGTAAAAATACTAGCCCAAAATAACACATATAGGAACCATGCTCCTCCGTTAGGGCTGATTCCGATAATTATTTTCCAAACATCTTTTATTTCGTAGGATGAACTTGCCATTACTGAAAAATATATACGCAGCGGAATATACAATAGGCTCATACTAATATATGGTATTAGCAATCGTTCAGCTTTTCTTCTCATCTGTTTGCCATCCCATTTTCCAATTAATCGTTTAGTTAAATATCCAGAAACAAAAAAGAATAGCGGCATA
>ERZ791821.436-NODE-436-length-36638-cov-7.367602_pt1 | contig 36638 bp, 27 predicted proteins | sample MGYA00510300_ERZ791821 | MGnify/ENA primary metagenome ERZ791821 (study PRJEB30046, sample SAMN00792034) | human gut metagenome | study: EMG produced TPA metagenomics assembly of the A metagenome-wide association study of gut microbiota in type 2... | reverse complement strand
TATGTTCTTCACTTTTGTGCAGTAAAGTTTTCCCACAATTATTTTACACTAACTCTTCCTTCGCCGCGGTGGAACGGCCAGCCCCTTCCGTTTCTCCGTTTACCCTAAATTTACAGTTCATTTCGTCTAAAATCTGCTCCTTTCCCTTGACTTGATAGATATTTATGATTATATTAGAATTTGGATTCGAAAGTCCGCTAAACTAAGAGGAAACGGAGAAGCGCCATGATTCAAGTATACAAACACAATAACGGCCACTTGGAAAATAATATTTCCCTGGTGTCTGCGGAAAAAGGCTCATGGATCGACGTCGTAAATCCCGATTCGGAAGACTTGCAGCTCGTATCGATGGTAACGGAAATCCCGACGGACGTGCTGAAGACCGCCCTGGATACGGAAGAACGTTCTCACGTAGAATTAGAAGACAACTACATCTTCGTCGTCATCAACATCCCGATTATTTTGGAAACGGACAGCTACGACACCTTGCCGCTGGGCATCTTTATCACGCCCGACTTCATCATCACCCTGTGCATCCAGGAAACGGAAGTCATGCGCGCATTCACGGAAAATAAATATCCTCTGTTCTATACCTTTAAAAAAACGCGTTTCTTGTTCCAGATACTCTATCGCTCGGCCACGTTGTTCCTGAAATACCTGATGCAGATCAACCACCGTACCGACGATATCGAGGACATTCTGCGCCATTCCATGCGAAACAAGGAATTCTTCCTCTTGCTGGAATTACAGAAATCATTGACCTACTTCACATCGGCCCTGCGGGGCAACGGCATCGTCATGGAGCGCCTCATGCGCCTGCGACGCAACACGTCCCTTCATCACCTGCTGAAGATGTACGAAGAAGACGAAGACCTGCTGGAAGACGTTATCATTGAAAATAAGCAGGCTATCGAAATGGTTGAAATGTACTCCAATATCCTCATGAGCATGTCTGATACATTTGCCTCTATCATTTCCAACAACCTGAACATCGTCATGAAATTCCTGGCCTCCATCACGATTATCCTAGCCGTGCCGACGATCATCTTCAGTTTTTGGGGCATCAACGTCCCCCTGCCCTTTGCCAACAATGTCATGGGCTTCGTATACGTCATTGCCATCGCCTTTTTCTGTGCCCTCTGCGCCGTCTTTATGCTGTGGCGAAAGGATTTATTCTGACAAACAATTGTATACTGCAAAAGCTGGCCTCGCCGCTGCCGAAACAGGCAGTCGGTGATGACCAGCTTTTTTGTGTTCAAAAGTAAATTATTGTCCTGCCATTATTGTCCTGCCGTCATGCTCTTAATCGGCTCAAAGCTGCGCCGATGAATAGGACAGGGACCGTACTGCCGTATGGCGTCGATGTGGCGCTGCGTCAAATAGCCTTTATGGATGGCAAAGCCGTACTGAGGATAAGCCTCGTCGTATTCCATCATGACCCGGTCCCTCGTCACCTTGGCGATAATCGAAGCCGCCGCAATAGACGCGCTCTGGCTGTCGCCGTGGACGACGGACTGATGCGGCACCGCCAGGTCCTTCAAGGGCATGGCGTCAATGAGGACGGCTTCAGCCGGCACGGCAAGACCGGCTGCCGCTTCGTACATGCCCTGCATCGTCGCGTGATAAATATCGAGGGCGTCTATTTCCTGCTCCGACTTGGCAACGCACGACACGGCCACGGCTTCGGCCATGATTTTATCATACAATGCGTCTCGTTTCGCCGCCGACAGCTTTTTGCTGTCGTTTAATCCGGGACATTCCCAGTAAGGCGGCAATATGACGGCGGCTATCATGACCGGCCCGGCCACGGGGCCCCGTCCGGCCTCGTCGATGCCGGCGACGTGATATATGCCGTCGTTATAATAGGCCGTTTCCAGGGAATACATGTGCATGACCCGTTCCCGTTCGGCTTCTTCCTTCATCTTGCGGCGGATATAGGTGTCCGCCAATTTTTGCACGGAAAGGCGGCGGTCCTCCTTCATCGCCTGCAGCAGGGCCATGATGTCGGCAGGATTCTGTTCCAGCAGGGCTTTAATATCGGCAGTCTTTAACTGCCCGATGTCGATCATGATTCGCCGCCCCCAAAATCTTCACCGCAGCGGTCCAGGGAAATCAAGCCGATTTTGCCTTCGCGGTATTCCTTCAAAATGAGCTTATAAGTCTTCTCCATGTCGACGACGCCGCCTGATACGATGCAGCCACGCTTGCGGCCGATGGCTTCGATCGTTTCCAAGGGCGCAGCTCCCAGCGCGTCCAGCTTAAATCTCGCCAGCAATTCGTCGGCGTAGAACTGGCTCAATTCTTCGATGAGCTGAGTAATGACCGTTTCCATGTCGAATACGGTGTCGGAAATGGCCCCTGTCGCGGCCAGCCGATAGGCGCTGACCTGATTTTCCAGCTTAGGCCACAATACGCCCGGCGTGTCGAGAAGGTCGAGCTGATCGCCGATGTGAACCCACTGCTTGCCCTTCGTTTCGCCCGGCTTGTCGGCCGTCTTGGCGGCGCTGCGCCGGGCCAGCTTGTTGATGAGCGTCGACTTGCCTACGTTGGGAATGCCGAGAATCATCGTCCGTACGGAACGGTTCTTCAGCCCCCGGGCCCGCCAATGGGCCAGCTTGGGCTCGGCCAGCTTGCGCACCAAGGCGACGAGCTGCTTGACTCCCTTGCCATCCTTGCTGTTTAAGGGCAGCACGATGCGTCCCTGCTCCTTATAATACTGTACCCATTCCCTGACCATGTCCGGGTCGGCCAAGTCGGCCTTGTTCATGACGACGACCGACGGCTTCTGGCCGATGAGGCTGGCTATCATGGGGTTGGTGCTGCTCATGGGGATGCGGGCGTCGACGAGCTCGATGACAACGTCGATGACCTTCAGATTTGCTTCTATCAGCCGCCTGGCTTTCGCCATGTGGCCGGGATACCAGTTGATAATCATAACGTACCTCTCTTTTGTCTGTGTTTCGTTTCTATTGTAGGAGATTCTGTCCCTGCCGTCAACTGGCAGCCGGCCTTCGCGCGACTTGTCCGCCGCGCCGGGTTCTTCCGCTTAGAACGCGAAAATCAATTCTGCCCGCGTCTGTTCTTCCGGATCAGCCATGCCGCCGGCCTTGGCTTCCGTAGCGAAGGACTGCATGACGCTGAACATGGCGTTCTTGGCAAATACATAGTTGACGCCGACGCCCCACGACGTCAGGTTGTCCATCTGCGAGGCGAAGCGCCACGATGTCGTAAATCCGCCGAGCCAGGTGCCGTCTTCCGCGTCGATATATTCCGTCCAAATATCCCACGATTTCGGGATTGCCATACTGGATCTCCCATACATCAGGCGGCCGATGAATAAATCGGCAGAGCCGTCGTCATGCGTATATTGCGTATCATGGTTTAAATTGATGCGTTCATACTGAGCCAATACATTCCATTTCGAGCCGATGTTGACGCTGGCATAGGCGCCCCACAAGGAGTCGGCGTTAAAATCCCTGTTAGCCTCTCCGTTCCCAGTCGTATTGAAATCATTATAATATACGCCGGCAGCCGAATCGTTGCCAAAAAAGGCTTCGATTTCGCCGTAGCCGGTCTTTACGCCGTTGATGGAATCATCGCTTTGGACGCTGCCGGCCAGGATATTCCCCTTTTTAAATTTGCCGTAGCCCGCCGTAAGAGCAAAGGCATCCGTACGGTATTGACCTTCAGCGCGGTCAAAAATATCGCTGTACGTGTATCCGTAGCTGCGCGGGCCGCCGATCTTGTATATATCCGTCCGGCCGAGGCTCAGATAAAAGGAATCCGCCTCGTAGTCGACTTTAAGGGCGTCGGCAAAGGCGTCGTTCGTGCCGCCGCTGACCGCGCCGTTTTCACTGAAGCTCTGCCAATCCGAACTAATGCTTACGGTGGCTTTCAGCCGTTCGTCGAGCTGTGCCTGTCCGCGAAGGCGGATGCGGTAATCCCAGGAATTGTCATTTTCCTTGCCGGCGCGGCTGCCTGCAGAATTCTGATAGCGATAGCGGAAGCGGGCGTCGCCGCTAAACTTCACATTGCCGACCTTGTTCTCTAAAGCCGCGACGCGAAGGCCGAGGCGGTTCAGCTCTTCAGCGTACTCGTCGGCCAGCTTGTGAATCACGGCCCGCTGTTCCACCGACGCCCTGTCCATATGAGCCATAGCCTTGGCGACCATTTCAGCCGCTTCATACCGCGTAATGGAACGGTTTCCCTGAAAATAATTTCCGTCTACGCCCTGAATCACGCCGGCCTCAGCCAGCTCCGCCACAGAGTGGTAAGCCCAGCTGTCGGCAGGCACGTCGACAAAGGGATTGGCAGCCCCGGCACTCGTCATGCCCATTGTCAGGATACTGGCCGCCGCCATAGCGATTAGTTTCTTCATCATGTATAACCCTCATTTCAAACGTATAGTGCGTTCTATCTCCACTCCGTACGCAGCATTTCCAGCCGTCGCAGGCCACGCGGCTTGTACGCCCTATGAAGACACAACGCTACTTATTTTGCCTGATATATCCGATCTTGTCAACTATGAAATGAGAAAAAGTATGGCGAGACGAACCGTTTTGTAATAGGAAAAGGACATGCCCTACACGGGCATGCCCTAACGTATATCCTATGCTATTATCCTTTGCGCGTAGCCGTCAGTTCCTGAATATGAGCGACGACTTCGTCGACTGGTTTTGCGCCGAGATCGCCTTTTGCTCTGTCGCGGAGGGACAAGGTATTCGTTTCGATTTCCTTGTCGCCGATGATAGCCATGTACGGAACCTTTTCCATCTGAGCCTTGCGAATCTTGTAGCCGATCTTTTCGTTGCTTTCGTCTACTTCTACGCGGATACCCAGTTTCTTGAATTTCTTGCGCAGTTCCAAAGCATAAGCCAAATGCTTATCGGAAATGGGCAGGAATTTGATCTGTACCGGAGCGAGCCATACGGGGAATGCGCCGGCATAGTTTTCGATGAGGATGCCCAGGAAGCGTTCGATACTGCCGAAGCAGGTGCGGTGTACCATGACCGGGCGATGCTTCTGGCCGTCTTCGCCGACATAGGTCATATCGAAGCGTTCCGGCATGAGCATATCGAGCTGGATCGTGCCGCACTGCCAGGTACGGCCGATGGAATCCTTGACGTGAAAGTCGAGCTTCGGACCGTAGAAGGCGCCGTCGCCTTCGTTAACCTGGTAAGGAATATTTCTGTCTTCCAGTACCTTGCGCAGGGTGCTCGTCGCTAATTCCCAAATTTCGTCGGAGCCCATGGAGTCTTCCGGACGAGTAGACAATTCGACGCGGTATTCCAAGCCGAATACGTTGTAAGCTTTGTCGAACAAGTCGATAACGCCGGAAATTTCTTCTTCCATCTGGCTCGGCAGCATGAAAATGTGAGCGTCGTCCTGCGTGAAGCAGCGGACGCGGAACAAGCCGTGAAGAGCGCCGTGAAGCTCATGGCGGTGAACCAGGCCCAATTCAGCCATCCGCATGGGGAAATCGCGGTAGCTGTGCACGTTGCTCTTGTAGATGAGGATGCCGCCGGGGCAGTTCATCGGCTTAATCGCGTACGGTTCGTCGTCAATAGTCGTGAAGTACATGTTGTCACGGTAATGATCCCAGTGACCGGACTGTTCCCACAAATGACGGCTCAAAATCGTCGGCGTGCTGATTTCATCGTATTCCGCTTCATCGTGCAGTTCATACCAGAATTTCAGCAGGGTCTTGCGGAGAACCATGCCTTTTGCGTGGAAGAACGGGAAGCCCGGGCCTTCTTCGTGGAAGCTGAACAAGTCGAGCTGTTTGCCCAATTTACGATGGTCGCGCTTTTCCGCTTCAGCCAGCATATGCAGATACGCATCCAAGTCATCTTTCTTTTCGAAAGCCGTGCCGTAAATGCGCTGGAGCATCTTATTGTGTTCATCGCCGCGCCAGTACGCGCCGGCAACGGTCAACAGCTTAAAGGCTTTGACCCGGCCCGTCGTTTCGCAGTGCGGTCCTGCGCACAAATCGACGAAATCGCCCTGGCGGTATAAGGAAATCTGTTCGTCTTCCGGCAGATCTTCAATCAATTCTACCTTGTAGTCCTGACCGGCTTCCTTGAACATCTTCAGCGCTTCATCGCGGGACACGACTTCTTTCGTCAAGGCGAGATTTTCTTTGACGATTTTTTCCATTTCTGCTTCGATAGCAACGAAGTCTTCCTGCGTAAACCGATGTTCCGTATCGAAATCGTAGTAAAAACCGTTTTCGATGGACGGGCCGATAGCGAGTTTAACATCCTTGAACAAACGCTGAACGGCCTGCGCCATGATATGGGATGCCGTATGGCGGAGCGTGTCCTTCCCTTCCTGGGCGTCAAAAGTCAGGAATTCAACGGTAGAACCGTCGACGATGGTTTCCCGCAAATCCGTTACGTCTCCATTGACTTTCGCTACCAATACTTTCTTAGCCAAGCTGTTGCTCAGCTCTTTTGCGGCATCATACAACGAAATGCCGTCGGCAAATACTTTTTTGCTGCCGTCTTTTAACACTAATTCTGCCATAATACATCCTCCTTAATAAAAAAGCTCCCGTCCTCAAGGGACGAGAGCATGCTCACGTGGTTCCACCCTAGTTCATCAGTAAAATACCGATGTACTCAAACGCTATAACGTGGCGACCGAACCGCCGTACTGCAACTTCCGGCGATTAGCTCCAAGGGGGTAACACTTTCACGCTTTAAGGACACTCACACCAACTATGCCCCTCTCTGATAAAGCCGCTGAAAATATCATGTCCTTTTCAAGGCTTGTTACATATTTCTATGTATGCGTAAATTATACGACGTACGATGTACCTTGTCAAGAAACTTTAGTCTTTTTTTACTTCAAATTAAGAACTTAAAGAACTGCAGCTACGTAAAAAGGACTGCCCGAAGACAGTCCTTTTTTAGGCTTATGGAAATCTAGGTATTATGCCATACCTTTGGCTGCTTTAATAGCTGCTGTGAGTTTGGGAACTACTTCGAAAGCGTCGCCAACGATACCGTAGTCGCAAACTTTGAAGATCGGAGCATCTTCGTCTTTGTTGATAGCGATGATGCAGTCAGAACCCGTCATGCCTGCCAAGTGCTGAATAGCACCGGAAATAGCGCAAGCGATGTAGAGTTTCGGGCCAACAGTCTTACCTGTCTGGCCAACCTGATGGAGAGCGTCGATCCAGCCAGCGTCAACAGCTGCACGGGATGCGCCGACAGCGCCGCCCAATACGTCTGCCAATTCTTTCAGGATACCGCCGGCAACAAACGGTTCAGCGCCGTTCATGCCGCGGCCGCCGGCAACGATAACGTCAGCTTCTTCGATCTTAACGCCTTCGCCGCCCATTTTAATGAGTTCAACGAATTTCGTCATGAAGTCAGCGTCGGAAAGTTTTGCTTCCATTTCGATAACTTCGCCTGTAGCGCTCGGATCAGCTTCCGGTTTTTTGAATACGTTCGGACGAACAGTACCCATCTGCGGACGGTTATCCGGGCAAATGATTTCAGCCATGATGTTGCCGCCCAAAGCCGGACGAGTCCAAACGATCGTCTTGCCGTCTTCGTCAACGGAAAGACCCGTGCAGTCAGCCGTCAAGCCCGTTTTCAGGGAGTTAGCGACGCGGGGGCCGAGATCGCGGCCGATGTTCGTAGCGCCTACGAGGAATACGTTCGGTTTAACTTCATGGAAGAAGTCGCACAGAACTTTAGAGTAAGCCGTTGTGTTGTAGTTAGCCAATTTTTCATCGTCATATACATATACTTTGTGAGCGCCATGAGCGATGAGTTCCTGTGCCAACGGTTTTACGTTATAACCAATCAGTACCGCACCTACTTCGTCACCGATGCCGTCAGCCAATTTACGGCCCTGGCCCAACAGTTCGAAAGATACGTTACGTAATTTGCCTTCGAATTGTTCAGCGATTACATATACGCCTTTGTATTCTGCTAAATCCATTTTCACTGTTCCTCCTTAGAAATTAGATGATTTTGTTTTCAGTCAATTTAGCCATCAACTGATCTACTGCTACCTGGGCGTCTTCTTCGTTAATAACGAGACCCTGTGTTCTCTGAGGCGGTGTGAAAATCTTACGAACTTTTGTCGGAGAACCGCTCAAACCAATCTGAGATTCGTCAGCGTTGATGTCAGCAGCAGACAATTCAGGAATTTCACGACGTTTTGCTTTCATCGTACCACGGATGGTCGGGAAGCGCGGTTCGTTCAATTCTTTAACGGCTGTAATCAAAACGGGGAACTGAGCTTCCGTTACGATGTAGCCTTCTTCGTTCTGCTGTTTAACCGTTACAGTCGTGCCTTCAACTTTGATTTCGGCAGCATATGTAATCTGAGGAATGCCGAGTTCGCAAGCGATCTGCGGGCCAACCTGAGCCGTGTCGCCGTCGATAGCCTGTTTGCCGCAAAGGATGATATCGAACTGTTCGATGCCTTTGAGTTCAGCAACTTTTTTAACAGCCTGAGCTAAGCAATAACCTGTAGCCAATGTATCAGAACCGCCAACTTTGCGGTCTGTCAGGAGATAAGCGTCGTCAGCGCCCATTGCCAGAGCTTCGCGCAATACGTCTTTTGCCTGCGGGGGACCCATGGAAAGGACAGTAACCTTTGCACCCTGATTGTCCTTCAACTGCAAAGCTGCTTCCAAAGCGTTCTGGTCAAAGGGGTTGAAAATGTTAGGAACACCAGCACGAATGACGGTATGTTTTACGGGGTCAATCTTAACTTCTGCTGTGTCCGGAACTTGTTTGACACATACCAATATTTCCATTTACGTTTGCCTCCTAAAAAAAGTATCTTTTTATTCAACAGGCTTGGTCTTTTCAGACCAAGCCCGTATCATAAACCTTAAAAATTGCTTACCGCAACAAAGCGCCGGATGTTACCATCAACTGAACTTCGTTGGTGCCTTCATAGATCTGAGTGATCTTAGCGTCACGCATATGACGAGCAACCGGATATTCTTCGCTGTAGCCATAGCCGCCGAAGATCTGAACAGCTTCAACGGAAACTTCCATAGCTACGTCGGAAGCGAATCTCTTAGCGATAGCAGCGTCAACCGTGAACGGCTGGCCTTCGTGTTTCAAGAAAGCAGCTTTGTAAACGAGGTTACGAGCAGCTTCAATCTTCATCTTCATGTCAGCCAGTTTGAAGGAAACGGACTGGAATTTGCAAAGCGGTTTGCCGAACTGAACACGCTGTTTGGAGTATTCAACTGCATCGTTCAAAGCAGCTTCTGCAATGCCGAGAGCCTGAGCAGCAACGCCGATACGGCCGCCGTCCAAGGTCATCATAGCAACTTTGAAGCCTTTGCCTTCGCCGCCGAGGAGGTTTTCTTTCGGAACTTTTACGTTCTGAAATACTAATTCCATCGTCTGGGAAGTATGGATGCCCAATTTGTCTTCTTTCTTACCAAATGTGAAGCCGTCCCAGCCTTTTTCTACGATGAAGGCGCTGATGCCCTTCGTGCCCTGGGATTTATCGGTCATAGCGAATACGATGTAAACGTCAGCTTCGCCGGCGTTGGTGATGAATACTTTGGAGCCGTTCAGGATGTAGTCGCCGTTTTCGTCTTTCGTAGCAACGGTCTGCTGACCGGAAGCGTCAGTACCAGCGTTCGGTTCTGTCAAGCCGAAAGCGCCAAGTTTCGTGCCTTCGATCAAGCCGGGCAGGTATTTTTCTTTCTGTTCTTCCGTACCAAACTGCCAAATCGGGTTGATGCAGAGGGATACGTGAGCGGACAATGTGATGGACATACCAGCGTCATATTTAGCCAATTCTTCAACGGCCAGGATATAGCTCAATACGTCGCATTCAGCGCCGCCGTATTTTTCTTCGAAATAAGCGCCAGCCAAGCCGAGGCTGAGCATTTCGTCAACGAGAGCACGGTCGAAAATACCCTGATGGTCGCGTTCCGTAATCGTCGGGGCCAATTTCTTTTCGCCAAAGTCTTTAGCCAATTTTACAAATTCCTGTTGTACGTCTGTCAAGTTAAAATTCATGATACTTCCACTCTCCTTAAATAATAGTGTGAATAGTGAAACGTTCCCGTGCAGTGCATACTGTTTGGGGCACATATACACAACCTTTAAGTGCTTACACCTGAATTGTACAACTTTTCACATGTTAAATCAATAGCAAATCCCGCCTAAGGCAGAATATAGCTATGCCTTTTTGTAATTATTAACTTTTAATCAGACTTTTTCGGACTACCTGTGAAAATGTGTAAAAAACACCTTGACAAATGCCGAAATGATTCAACTGTGAAATAGGTATACCGTTCTTCGTTCTGTCCCCCTGCAGCACAGAGATACCCTGCAGAGATGAATTTGTTCCACCTTTAATATTACGTATAGCAAATTATACTTGATGCAAAAATTAAGGAAAGCTACATGTTTATTATATCACGAATCCCCCTGAAGTTGTCAAGAATCTGGGCCGTAATCCCCCATATTTTGTATTCTTTATATGCATAGAAGATCACATTATAGGTACTTCGTTTTTTCCATCCCACTTGGTTCGATACAGGCAGTCCCGCCGGAAACCCCGGCCCCGGCCGCGTTGCCAGTTCGACCTGGGCGATTTCCGGCTCATGGGCAGCAAACCAGTCCAGCGGCACGGTAAAGATATGGTCTATTTCTCCTCTGCTGATGACGAAATCCGTCGTGTCGATATACGCCGCAAAGGGATATATCTTCACACCTACAGGCGATTCTACGTAATCCAATGGCCCCCAGACCCGGATATGCGGCAATCCTACGCCTAATTCCTCCTGCGTCTCCCGCAGTGCCGCCTCCAGAGGACTGGCGTCACGCTGTTCTATGACGCCGCCGGGAAAACAAATATCACCGGGCTGCCAGCTCAACTTGCTGCTCCGCACCTCAAAGACTACATGCTCTTCACCGTCAATGCGTACAATAGGTACCAGTACAGCGCAAAGCACTGTATTCATGCAGGGATTCTGCCGGACAATTCTTTCCGGCCAGGGCTTGAACTCATCCATGACCTTCCTCCTCATTGCAAAAAAAAGAGGATGCCGTTCAGACATCCTCCTCTATACTTCATATATTGCCGCCTTTATTTTACGACGATATTGATGATTTTTTTAGGTACAACGATAAATTTAACAATCGTCTTGCCGTCAGTGAAATCTTTGACGCGCGGCATAGACAATACCTTTTCCCTCAATTCATCCTGACCGATTTCAACGGGAACAGTGATACGTTCGCGTACCTTGCCGTTAATCTGGACAGGCAGTTCGATTTCATCGACGACCAAAGCGCCAGCATCTACTTCCGGCCAATCCTGTTCGTGAACACTGCCTTCAAAGCCGGCAATCTGCCACAATTCTTCTGTAATGTGCGGCGTAAAGGGAGCCAGGAGCTTTAAGAGATTGGTGTTGACCTCTAAGGCAACGTCGCTGCGGATAGATGTATTGGCGCCGACATAGGCATACATGGCATTTACCAGCTCCATAATTGAGCTGACAGCCGTATTCAGCGCATAGTCGCCGTCTACGCCTTTGACGTCTTCCGTCACCTTGGCGATGGTTTTATGTTCCTGCAGGCGAAGCGCCTTTTCTGCTTCCGTCAAATCGCGGTCCCTTTCGCCGTTCTTAGCCAGGTCAATGTACTGGTGGACGATACGCCATACTCGGTTGAGGAAACGGTACGAACCTTCTACGCCCTGATCGGACCATTCGAGGTCACGTTCCGGCGGCGCGGCAAACAGGATAAACAGCCGGCCCGTATCGGCGCCGTATTTGGCGAGGATTTCTTCCGGCGATACGACGTTGCCCTTTGATTTCGACATCTTGCTGCCGTCCATGAGGACCATGCCCTGGGTCAGCAGGCGTTCGAACGGTTCTACATTGTCGACGAGGCCGGCGTCGTGGAAGACCTTCATGAAGAAACGGGAATACATCAGGTGCAGAATTGCGTGTTCAATGCCGCCGATGTACTGGTCTACATTCATCCAGTGGTTGGCCTTCTTCGGGTCCCAGGCCTGTTCATCGTTGCGGGCATCGGTATAGCGCAGGAAATACCAGGACGAGCAGACGAAGGTATCCATCGTATCGGTTTCTCTCGTCGCCGGGCCGCCGCATTTCGGGCAGGTGCAGTGAACGAATTCTTCGCTCGTCGCCAAGGGAGATACGGCGCCGGCCGTAAACTGGACATCCGTCGGCAGCTTAACCGGCAGCTGATCTTCCGGCACGAGCTGTTCGCCGCATTTCGGGCAGTAAATAATAGGAATCGGCGCGCCCCAATAGCGCTGACGGGAAATAAGCCAGTCGCGGAGCTTGAAGTTGACCGTGCCCTTGCCGAGGTTGTGGTCGACGAGCCATTTCGTAATGGCTTTGCGGCCTTCTTCGTCAGTCAGGCCGTTGAATTCGCCGGAGTTGACCAGAACGCCCGGGTCGTGGTACGCCCCTTCCATCGTATTCAAATCGAGGCTCATATCTTTATTCTGTACGACTAAGCGGATAGGCAGGTTGAATTTCTTAGCGAATTCCCAGTCGCGCTGGTCGTGGCCCGGAACGCCCATGACAGCGCCCGTACCGTAATCTACCAGGACGTAGTTGGCAATCCAGATCGGCACTTGTTCGTTATTCAGGGGATTGACAGCGTAAGCGCCGGTGAACATGCCTTCTTTTTCGGCGTCGTTCGACGTCCGTTCGATGTCGTTCATGTTCTTCATGCGCGTAATAAAGGCGCGAAGCTCCGCTTCGTTTTCCCGGCCCTTGATGAGCTCTTCTACATAGGGATGTTCCGGAGCCAGCACGATGTACGTAACACCGAAAATCGTGTCCACGCGGGTAGAGAACATGGGAATGGATTTGCCGATTTCCGGGATTTCAAAGGAAAATTCCGCCCCTTCGCTGCGGCCAATCCAGTTTTTCTGCATCGTTTTAACCCGTTCCGGCCAGCCGGGAAGGAGCTTCAAATCGTCGAGAAGGCGGTCGGCATAATCGGTAATTTTGAAGAACCACTGCTTCAAATCCTTTTTGACGACGGGCGAATCGCAGCGCCAGCACAAGCCGTCGATAACCTGTTCGTTAGCCAGTACAGTGTTGCACTTTTCGCACCAGTTTACCTTAGCTTCCTTGCGGTATGCCAGGCCACGCTTGTACAGCAGCTCGAAAATCCACTGCGTCCATTTATAATATTTTTCATGGCACGTAGCCACTTCGCGGTCCCAGTCATAGGAAAGGCCGAGGGCCTTCTGCTGGCGCGTCATGTTTTCAATATTGCTGAACGTCCAATCTGCCGGCGGCGTGCCGTGTTTGATAGCCGCGTTTTCAGCAGGCATGCCGAAAGCGTCGTGGCCCATGGGATGCAGGACGTTGTAGCCGTTCATGCGGCGGTAGCGGGCGATGACGTCGCCGATGGTGTAGTTGCGGACATGCCCCATATGGAGATTGCCCGAAGGATACGGAAACATTTCCAGTACATAATACGGCGGCTTGCCGTTGTCGTCGGGGCAACGGTCTGTCTTGTCTTCCAGCCATTTATACTGCCATTTCTTTTCTATTTCTTGGGGAATATATTTTTCCAATTACTTATGCCTCCTATCGCTGCGTACAGTGGGCGGTGCCGCGCTGCTGCAGGGTCTTCTTCTTATTATAGTGTTCCCGTGCCGTCAAGTCAATTCTTGCAGAGCAAAACTCTGCCAAAAATGGGGCGCTTCGAAGCCTTTTCTCCAAAAACTTGCGCCGCCGAGGTTGTATTTCGTAATTAATTTAGCTTTTTCCGTCAAGGACTTTTCATCTTCAAACCATACCTGGACCCGGCCCGTCGTCAGGGGCAAATCCATGTAGTACAGTCGCAGCTCGTCGTTCCACGTGACGTAGTCCTTGTATTTTTCAAGCAGCAGCCCGCTGGCCGACATGGGCAGCGTCCGTACCAGCAGTACGGGCTTCTTCGATTTCGCCTCTTTGAAAGCCGCTTTACCCTTCGCTTCGTTCTGCTTGGACGGCGTCAAGGCCTCTGCCCCAGCGTCCTTCTCAGCCGCTCCTTCCGTTCCGGCAACAGGAGGCCATTCGTTGATATCCAGCGGCAAGTCCTTTTCTTCCGTCGTTTCGTACCACAGGCGCATGTACAGCGGCATACCTAAAACAACCTTCTCCGCCGGCACGATAGCTGTCACGTTCTGCACGGCCTTTTCTACCCAGGGATAGGACGCCACGGGGCCGGCTACGGAACTCGTGCGGCCAAACTGGTCATAGGCCATAATCATCAGGTAATCAAGATGAGGCGCCAGCGCCGCCCGGTCGTACACGCGGGACCAGTTCATACTGTTCGATATGGGCGTCACATCCATGGACAATTTCAGACCGTAAGCCCGGCAGGCCCGGCTCAAACGCCCTACAAAAGCCGTCAGCCTGTCTTTGTCGGCATAGTTGATGTTTTCAAAATCAATATTATAGCCCTTGAAATCGTACAGCAGCGCATAGCCTATCAGTTCTTTAATCATCGTGTCCTGAAGCTTGTCGTCGCTCAATACGGCATGGGTCAGGGCCGGGTCGAAGTTATTGTCGATGAGGGGCCACATGGCGTAGCCCTTCGCAGCATAGGCGTCAGCCAGCATGGCGAAATCATCGTGCCGCAGCGCTACGCCCTGATCGGTCAGTCGGAACGCGCAGGGCGACATGACAGGCTGCGCCGTATCCAGGGACGGCAGGTTTTCATCTCCCTGCATGAGAGGATCCCAAAACAAGACTACTCCCATCTTCCGTTCCTGCGCCAGCTTTTTCCGGCTCTTTTTATCCTTCTTTTTCTCTTTTTTAGTATCAGCTTTAGCAGTTGCCGCGGCTCTATCGCTGTCTTCCAAGAGACGCAGCGTCGGAGCAAGCCGGGTCGGAGACACGGGCCGCAGCAGTTCCCGCTTCCCTTCCTCCCACGTCAGGGGAAGACCCAGCGTGCGGTAAATGTGGCGTATATTCAGACTCGTCTCGCCGTCACGTTGCCGCGCAGGCAGGCGCAGTTCTGCTTGCATATCTTTCCATAAGACGGAACCGTCCTTTGCCGGCGGCAGGCGCAGCCAGTAGGTCCCCTTCTTGGCGTCAGCCCTGTACAGGCCATATTCCTGCAAGGCTTTTTCCGACACGAGCCAGCGCCCTTCCTCCTCCCGAATCGCCATAGACGCCGGCTGTTCCGCCGCTGCCGGTACAGCTGCCCGCGGAACGACAGCCCATGGCCCGCGGTCCAGAGCGGCCTGTTCCGGCCCAGCGTCTCCGCCGGACGCCGCCATGACGGCTTGAAGAGAGACGGCAAGCAGCGACGCCAGGCACAGCGTCCGCAGCCGCGATGTATGTTTCATAGGTACCCTCCTTTTTCAAAACAGGTGGAAATTTCTCTGAAATCAGGTATAATGAAAAAAATGCAATTTCCCTCACTAGGTATACTGCATGGCTATTATACCATAAAGAGAAAGTATAAAACATCAAAGGAGGTTATTCTATTGCATCAATATCTCTTTTTTATCGGTGATTTCCCAATCCGGGCCTACGGATTGTTATTTATGCTCGGCATCGTCTCGGCCGGCATTACAGCCTACTACATCACGAAGCGGGACGGCCGGGGCTGGCACGTCCACATATTCGATTTCACCCTCTGCTGCGGCCTAGCCGGCATCGTCGGCGGCCGCCTTTGGGACGTCTTCTTCTTCGACTGGGCCTATTATCACAACCACCTGTTGGAAATCCCCTTCGTCTGGCAGGGCGGCATGGCAATTCAGGGCGGCTTGGTATTCGGAGCGGTCGCCGGCTACTGGTACACGCGCCGCCATGACATCGACACCTGGGCCTTCGCCGACCTCATCGCGCCGGCCATCATCCTCGGCCAGTCTGTCGGCCGCATGGCCAACCTCATGAACGGCGACGCCTTCGGTCATCCTACAGGCGGCAATTTCGGCATTATCTATCCCGAAACGACCCTGGCCTACCGAACCTACGGCAGCCAGCCCCTATGGCCAGCCGAGGTCTGGGAAGGCCAGCTCGACGTCCTCGTATTCATCGTCTTATTGTTCTACAGCTGTTTTCCCCATAAAAAAGGACAGGTCTTCTGCCTGTACGTCATGCTTTATGCGGCGGAACGGTTCTTTCTGGAATTTCTGCGCGGCGACTACGTCAGCCTGACTCTGGGCCTCAAATCGGCCCAGCTGACCAGCGTCGTTGCCTTTGCTGCCGCCTTCATCATCTTCGTGCTTCTCCAGTGGAAAGGCACAACAGACACCAAAGACAGCATCCAAAACTCATAATATGCGCATAGGAAAAGCCGGTCTGCATCCCGCAGCCGGCTTCCTTTTGCATTACTCTATTTCTTTCAGCATCTTTTTCGGATTGTCGCCAGGCCGTACCTTACCGAAGGCCTTGACGATGACTCCGTCTTCGTCAATTAAATAGGTCGAGCGCTCGATACCCATGTACTTACGGCCGTACATGCTCTTTTCCACCCACACGTCGTAAGCCTGAATCACCGTCAGCTCCGGGTCGGACAGCAGCGTAAAGGGCAGGCCGTAGGTTTCCTCAAACTTCTTATGCGATGCCACGCTGTCCTTGCTGACGCCCAGTACGACAGCTCCCTTTTCCTCAAACTGGGGGTACAATTCGGCAAAACCGCAGGCCTGCTTCGTGCATCCCGACGTGTTGTCCTTAGGGTAAAAATACAGCACGACCTTCTTCCCGGCAAAATCGCTCAACGATACCATAGTACCATTCTGATCCGGCAAGGTAAACGCCGGCGCTTTCGTCCCTACTTCTAACATATTCCTGCCTCCTTATGATTGTTTTTAAGATTTTAAAAGCTTTTCCACAGGTTCCAACAATTCCGGATGGCGCAAAATCCAACCCGTTATTTCACAATAGGCATCTCTTTCCTTCTTAAATTGTACGCTGTCATGTTCAACAGGCACCTCATCGCCAGTAACAATTAATTGTTGAGAGACTTGTTCTCTATAATCGCCTATTCTATCTTTTGTCATCCAATGCGTCGGAGTCACAACTCGATCAATCGGTTTAAAAAAAGAGTTCATGAGCGAATAGTATTCAAACCCTTTCGGCGCAATCGCTTCAAAAATAGTCGGCAATATATTCATATGTCCGCCAATCGTATTATTAGCAAACATATCTGGAGTAAATTCTCGATGATACATGGCAAAGGACGTAGCAAATTTTTCCCTTAACGTTTCCGTTGTCCGATTTATAATGCTGCCGTCATAATTATATACGCGATGCGCATGATCGCCCGTTGCAATAATGAGGCTGTCTTCATAGTTTTTCTGCATTTCTTCAATGAAAGAAAACATTGATTTATCCGCATACCAATAAGTTCCCATATTATCCATCGTCGCTTTATTCCGGCGCAGTGATTCCGGCGCATCAGGCATTATTTTGTCAGGATCCCATCCATATTCCTTGATAGGAATCGTATACGGCCCATGATTTGACGTAGTATATACAAAATGAAAGGTAGGCTGGGATATCTTATCAGCTTTAATTCGTCTAGCCGCTTCTTCTAAAAATAAGTGATCATAAACCCCTAGCCATGTCGAAGGAGAACCTTTCGCACAAATATCCGGCCCGCCATGAACTTCATCAAAACCAATAGCCTTTGCAAAATTGCCAATACTAGCCCAAGACAAACGCCCCCCATACCATAAAACAGTATGATATCCTAACTTTTTTAATTGCAACGGCAACGATGTCCTAAGACTATTATGCCAAAATTCATTTGTTTCATTCATTTCTAATTGGCAATCGTAAATACCTGCCATGAGACTCGTAACCGCCGGCTGTGAAACTAACCCAGCTGGTAAAAAGTTATCTACTGTAAAAGTATGCTCATTATTTCTAAACGCTTTTCCTCTATCTGTTATATGTAATACAGAGAAAATTTCGTCCAAGACAGATTGCGTGTAACTTTCTCCAACTACAAAAAAAATGCGTGACGGCTTGGTAATTCGCGGCCCCTGGGCTATTTTCTTAAAAACTTCAAAAGTTAAGCCACTATTTAACATTTCAGGATATACTGGATAAAAAATCTTCTTCGATGTGTCGTCATCATGTGTCAAAACACTTTGCACCGGATGTTTAAAAACAATTTCCAAGGCAATTAAATCGTCGACAACTGCTTTAGCTAAAAAGTCATCTTCTTTGACAATATCCGGGATGGTATCTCTTTCCGGTTTATTACGATGCGATAACGTTCCCCCAAAACGAAAAAAATAAAATAATACGATGCAGCTAATAAAAACCAAAACATTAAAGCCATATTGATAAACAGTTTGTGAAAAAACAGGATATGTAAAACTTGGCAGCGCTAATAATCCTTTGGCAGCAAAAAAACAGAATAACGTATAAGGAATATACCCTAATAAAATAAACACACCGTGATTCTGATTGAAAAAAATATCTAAAAAATTCATTTTATCAGCATTTTTCCCTAACCGTACTAATGTATTAAAAATATCATGAAAATGATAATAAAAGATCATTTTCCCCATAAATGCAGTATATAAGATCACCATATATGCCGTATTTAAAACCAGGCGAACCTCATCACTGACAGCATAATAGGAGCTGACAAATGCAGCCGGAATACTGACTACAATCATGGAAATCAAAAAGACATATGCATTGAAATCCATTCCCCACCAAAAGCCAAACTGAAAGCAGCGGATTATCCTTTTTGCGTCGTGGGCCAATCTTTTTTTAGGCCGATACACGCCAATAAATGCCAAGCGAAATAAAGCGCATACGACAGGTGCTAAAACTGCTAACTTGATATCTTGCTGAATTCCTAAAAAGAAATACTCAAACATGTTATGCCTCTTTTCACAGATATAGTTACATCCTCTTTTCAAAACAGTATTATAGCACGAACAGAGGCAACTAACAAAACATTAGTTGCCTCTGACATCACATTCTATAATAGTCCTTATACCACGCAGCAAATTTTCCCAATCCCTCTTCAATACTCGTGTTGGGCTTGAAATCAAAATCTTGTTCCAATTCGCTTACGTCAGCGTAGGTCTGGTACACATCGCCGGGCTGCATCGGCAGATACTCTTTTTCCGCCGTCTTGCCGAGAGCCTGTTCCAATACTTGGATGAAATGCATGAGTTGTTCCGGCTTATTATTGCCAATATTATATACCTTATATTGATCGCCTGTCTCATTTGCTTTCGGCGGATTGCACAGCATGTGCTCGATGCCTTCGACGATATCATCTACATAGGTAAAATCGCGATACATATCGCCGTGATTGTAAATTTTAATCGGCTCGTTTTGATACATCATGTTGGCAAATTTAAAGTAAGCCATATCGGGCCGGCCGTACGGGCCGTATACAGTAAAGAAACGCAGCCCTGTCGCCGGGATCCCGTACAAATGGCTGTACGTATACGCCATGAGTTCGTTCGATTTCTTCGTCGCCGCATACAGGCTGATAGGATGGTCTACATTGTCCGTCGTCGAAAAGGGCGTCTTTTCCTGATTGCCGTATACGGACGAGCTGGAAGCAAACAGCAGATGCTGAACGGGATAGTGGTGACATGCTTCCAATATATTAAAGAAGCCGACGATGTTCGAATCAATATAAGCCCGCGGATTATCAATGCTGTACCGCACACCGGCTTGAGCCGCCAAGTTTACGACGATATCAGGCTGAAACGCTTTAAACACAGTGATTACAGCTTGTTCGTCCGCTAAATCACCTTTGATAAAGGAAAAATTAGAAAATGCACGTAATACGCCCAACCGGCTTTCCTTCAGCGACACGTCGTAATAGTCGTTCATATTGTCAAATCCCAATACGACGGCGCCCATTTCCAGCAGCCGCTTTGCCAAATGGAAGCCGATAAACCCTGCAGCTCCCGTAATAAGCACCTTTTTAGTCACGTCAAACGCCTGATATGCAGCCATAATATGTTCCTCCACCTAATCTCGGTCAAATAAATCCCGCGTATACACCTTATCCTTCACGTCAGCCAGCTCGTTAGACCAGCGGTTGGTCACAATGACGTCGCACATGTCCTTGAAAACACGCAAATCCTTGACGACAGGCGAACGGAAAAAGTCGTCCGCCTCCAACGTCGGCTCATACACGACGACGGGAATGCCCTTCGCTTTGATTCGCTTCATGACGCCTTGAATAGCCGAAGCCCGGAAATTATCGGACGCCGTCTTCATCGTCAGGCGGTACACGCCAACAACGCGGGGATTTTTAGCGATAATCATATCGGCAATGTGGTCCTTCCGCGTCCGGTTTGCCGCTACGATGGCAGAAATCAAATTCTGCGGCACGTCGCTGTAATTCGCCAGCAGCTGTTTCGTATCCTTCGGCAGGCAATAGCCGCCGTAACCAAAAGACGGGTTGTTGTAGAAATCGCCAATACGCGGGTCGAGGCATACGCCGCGGATAATCTGCTCCGTGTGAAGGCCCCGCATTTCGGCATACGAATCAAGCTCGTTGAAGTACGCTACGCGCAGCGCCAAATACGTATTGGCAAATAATTTAATCGCCTCGGCTTCCGTAGAGCCCGTAAACAGCATAAGAATAGCTTCTTTTACTGCCCCTTCGGCCAAAAGATTGGCAAATACGCGGGCTCGTTCCGAATCCTCGCCGACGACGATACGCGACGGATGAAGGTTATCGTACAAAGCCTTGCCTTCGCGGAGAAACTCCGGCGAAAACATAATATTGTCCGTATGGTACTTCTTTTTAACGCTTTCCGTATATCCCACAGGAACGGTAGATTTGATGACCATCACTGCCTGAGGATTGATGGCCAGCACTTCTTCAATTACGGCCTCGACAGACGACGTGTCAAAGAAATTTCTATCGGTATCATAATTTGTCGGCGTAGAAATAATGACAAAATCAGCGTCACAAAAAGCTTCTTCAGCATCTAAAGTCGCCCTAAAATGCAGGTCACCACGCTGTAAAAAAGCAATAATATCTGCATCAACAATAGGCGATCTTCCTTCATTCAGCATCGTTACCTTTTCCGGCACAATATCTAATGCAACGACCTCATTATGCTGAGCCAACAAAAGGGCATTGGAAAGACCAACATATCCAGTCCCGGCAATTGCTATTTTCATACAACCAACTTCCTATCTTTATAATTTATTTTGAATCTTTAGCACGCTATACCAAAATAAGCATTGCAGCCGCTTCATGGTATTTCCTTTTTTATGATACACTTCGGCTAATTTTTTAAAACTATGGTAAAACTCCGGTTTCTTAGGCGGCATGGGATCAGGCATACTCGGCCAAAATGAAATATCTAAATAATGCCGCCATAACTCATCATCCTCATCCAATACAATTTCCCAAGGTTTATCCCTTCCTGAATAGTGAATCAAAATCCCTTGAATAGAAAAATCTTTATTTTTATGATGGAATAAATTAGGTATTGGCTTCATATTTCCTTCAACAACCAAATTCAACAAATCCTGCGTTTGTCCTTTAAACCGATGCGGATCAGCCCCTTGATAGGAAAATACTTGTTCTGTAATTTTCTGCTTCAGCCATTCCTCTATATTAATCCACATAAGCCCATCTGAAAAATATACATTCTGTTTCATCTTGAGAAATGCCACACGATCAGGAGTATCATAGGTTAATGCACCAATAGCCTTATCCCCTAAATCTATATCCAGAAATTGCCGTAAACTACCAACGCAAATCATATCGGAATCTAAATACAAATAATAGTTTGTATAATGACGCAGTATCCACGGCATAACAATACGAATATATGTCACACGTGAAAATCGTTTTACTTTTATATGAAAATCTTGGTAGATACTCATATCCATGACATATAGATAAATATTACATTTATACTTTTCAGCTGTTTTACGCAAATTTTCCTTGTTGGTTTCACTATAACTATCAACAAATACATAAAAATCAAAAGCTAAATCTGGATTTACTTCTAATATAGATGTAATTTCTGCGCCTAACGGGGGAAAAAAGGGATCATTAATGTTAAAACATATATGCATTCTGTCGCGTTTTTCATCTTCATTCATGTATTGAAATTCTTGTTTTTCTTTATATAGCTGAGCTCTTTCAAAGTATTCTGTTGTAAATTGATTTTTCATATAAAAATCTCCCTTTATATACTAATATTTATAAAATTTCAATATGTCTTTGTTTAATTATATACATAAGTGCTAATTTCCTACGTAAACTCAGATACTGGATAATAAAACGATACAAACTTCTTTTTATACTTCTCACCTTATATTTTTCATTCTCATCGCGCAAAAAATGAAACAATTCTCGTGCTAATTTTTGATATAACTGTATAAGCAAAATGTCATTACATAATCCTTCTGATTTTAAATCATGGATAAGTTGTGCAGTACAAATACATATATCAAAGCGTCGCAAATTTTGAGGGCTTGTCGTCCCATTCGGATTTTCTCGATAATAATATAATGGCTTGCTAGAAAGCATCAGTCGTTTACATCTATATAAATACATGCCCGAAACATAATTGTCTTGAGAATGGCATCTTTCAGGTGAAATTATCCCTTTCACAATTTCTTTTTTATAAATAGCATTCCATACAACTTTGCACAAAAATTCATTAAAGTAAAGGGCAAAAACATCCTCTCCTTGAAACAAGATATCTGCATGACCTTTTTCAGCAGTAATAAGATGATCTCCACTCCTGTCAGCTAAGCCATAAGAAGAAATTGCACAACATCTAGAAATATCTAAATTATATTGAAGAGCCTGCGTTATCAATATTTCATACATATGGACATCTAGCCAATCATCTCCATCAACATACGCAATATATTCTCCTTTGGCCATTTCTGTACCGATATTTCTTGCTCCGCTAAGGCCTTTATTCTTCTGATGTATAACTTTAACACGACTATCCTTTTCAGCATATTCATCGCAGATTTTTCCACTTCCATCGGTAGAGCCGTCATCAACAACTAAAATCTCTAAGTTTTTATATGTCTGCGATATAACTGAATTGAGACACTTATCTAAAAATGGTTCCACATTAAACGCTGGAACAATTACTGATAAAAGCGGCTCCCGCTTCATTCACGATCATCTCATTTCTTTATTATCATTTCCTTGCACTGAAAAAATTGACTTTTCCAATATGTCCAGTTATATACTGAAGCTAATGTAATTCCCCAAAAACCGAAATATAACCGTGCAACAAATTTATTTCTAAGTCCTGCATCCACCAGTCCATGCGCTAATATAGAAATACTTACCCACAACAAAGCTTGTATATATGGATTGGTTATATCTTCCTTCATTTTTTTTATCAAAATAATAATACTGCCAAATACAAAAATACTATATCCTAAGCCCCCTATGACTCCTGTGGTGGAGAAATATTCTGCAAAAGTATTATGCGGCATCGGTAAATCCGGCTCTTTCGCTTCGGGTGAGATATATTTTTCTTTATATTCCTTTTGCCAACGACTATATCCTACACCATAAAGTTTATGATCATTCCACATCTTATAGGATGACTGAACCAATAATACTCGTTCATAGTCATAACCTCTCTGATAGTGCTGCGTCATAACTACAATCAAACCAGTTGCGACAAAACAAAGGATACAACAAGCAAAAAGAATTTTTATTTTTGATACTACATATTTTTTATTAAGTAATATATTTAAGATAATCAATACCGCTGCGCCAAACAAAAATCCTGCAATTCCACCACGAGATTTACTAAGAAAGATTCCGAATACAGAGATAACAAAAGCAATGATATTGAAGATATTAGACCAATTCGAAAAACTAAAAAATTTTTTTCTCTGGAATTGATAATTCTTACATATACTTGCAAATATAAATGGTAAAAACATTTCTACTACCATTGCATAATCATTGGGATTACGAAAAAATCCACTAATACGCTCCCCATGAGGTAAAAAGAAAAAAATAAACAGGACATACCCGCTCAATATAATAGAAGCTAAAGATGTTCCCCACTGAACACTTTGATGATAAAAACTTCTTTGATTAATCGTATATAAAACAAAAAATGGCAACGTCCAATATATGTACTTTATTGTAGACTGCAGGGATTTTCCATCTCCGCTAAGCATGGCTGCAATCACCAACGAACACATGAATACTAAATAAATTGATATAAATTGCTTATCTGGAAATTGAAAATTTTTATGTGTCTTTGCCAAACAAATCACCATGCATATAATAAGTAAAGCATAACTAATGCTATACCCGGCATTACTAATAGTTGAGCATAAAAAAAACAAATATATAATCTCAATTATGGATATTATTTTATCACTCACATTAATCATACATAATGGCTCCTCTATTTCTACTAATTTCAAAGAAATATCTATATCTTTTACATCTATTTTTCATGTGACTTTGTTACCAAAACACATAAATCTTCCCACTTTTTCCAAATTTTATCCGGAGCATATTTCTTCATTTCTTCTCTCGCAGCAAGCCCCATTTGAACTCTTAATGCTTTATTCACCATTAATTTTTCCATCTTTTTTATATATTCTTCTTCATTATTAGCCAAGTATCCAGTTTTTCCATCTACAATCAATTCATTGACCCCTCTGGCATACGCAAATCCAATACCAGGAATGCCCATAGCATTAGCCTCTGCTAGCGCTAAACCAAAACCTTCCTCTGAAGATGGAAAAGCAAATATATCTCCATCTTTCAAAATTTTCTTAGGTTGTTTTACAATTCCACCATATATTACCTTTTCCTGCAAATCATGATCCAAAACAAATCGATCAATTTCATTTTTATATTCTGCATCCATTATCGGACCATAGTAACAAAGTTCCCAATTTGAAAATTTATTTGCTAACTTAGCAAATGCTTGAATAGCAACAAAAGGTCTCTTTCGGTATTTTTCAATTCTTCCTACTAACAATATTTTATAAGTATTTTTTACTTCACGCAGGTCAGCCACCTCACAATCTTCTACCTGGGGTACAACATTGGGAATGCAGCAAACATTTGTTGCAATCAATGCTTTAGCTTCCTCCACAAAACTTGGCATAAGCACTTGATACATGTCGACTTTACTAGCTTCTTTGCGTTGCAATGGTGTTAGTGATGCAATCTGATCTTTTACTGATGCATGTACCATAGTGATAATAGGAACTTGCCCTTTAAAAAGCCGATTTGCTACCATAACACTATTGAACTCGAAGCAGATTACTACATCTATATTTTTAATATCCAAATTTTCTTTCAGCTTGCAGCATAAGCGCTCTGTCTTATATTTATCAACACGATTGACTGCATTAATGTGTAATCCCTTATTTAATTCTCGTAATACTTTATATTGAAAGGGAACTTTTATTTTCCCTAATCCCAAATTAATTTGATGTACTGACGACTGAAAATTATAAAAAGGAGTTACACCTGGTTCATCATTCCAGATAGAGTATATCACATGCCCTCGTTCAGTTAGAGCGTTAGCCATTTCTACAAAAACTCTTTCTGTTCCAGAAACATTTGCAATTGATGAAATGCCAAAACACAATAAAGCAATATGCATTTTATCTCCTCCTTAGTGCCTCAGCCGTTATTTAAATATTGCTTACTTTTAGCCATTTTTCTCGCAATTTTACGTATTTTTCTCCGTACACAAAATCGCTCATATTGTTGTTTTATACGCAATATTATCTGTTTCCATTTAGCAAGGCGATATATGACAATTTTATCATATATCTCTGGATGATTGATTACACTTGCTTTGATAACAATGCTATTGACGGATTTATCAATATAGAGAATCTTATCGTCAACATAACTCTTTCCACCTTGCAAAACTTCAAAATAAACAGGGTTCTCTGTTGCATACCGATATATCTGTAACGGAAGTTTCCTTATTCGCTTGTCAAGTATATATTGATAAATGAAATTATCATTCACCATAATTTTTATAAACGGTTCATCGATATTATCATTTTGAGAGTAAAATTCGCATTCTGACAAACCGACTTGTTCTCCACTGTACTCTAATATTTGCACAGAACATTTTTTCGTTTTCTGTATCGGAATTGCTCTGGAAATTGGATTACCATTTACTGGTAAAGCACCTAATTCTAAAGAATATCCCGTATCAAATTCTATTTTTAATTTACTGATGCGAGATTTGCTACTGATATTACCAAAAATACGAAAATATGAAATCTCCTGATATGTATCCCAAGAAAAGGTGACCATTTTAACCATATCTGATTTCTCTGGAATCCAACAATAATCTGACGGACATGGCGTATATCTATCAATATCATTGGTATTCATTAAACTAAAATCACATACTTTTTCTACAGTATCCAGAGAGGAGGTACACATTATATCAGCTTGATAAGATATACTATCCGTTCTGCGCATCCAAAAAATTTTGTCACTATTAATAATCTGCCCTGCATGCAACCCAGCACTCTGAGAATAATGACAACATAAGGCTTTAAACAAAATATTCTTTTTCAAAAACACATTCCAACAACGATCAGGAACTGGAAAACGAATTCGCTCACTCCATTTATATACAAACAATCCCGTAAGGCCTTTATCATGAAGCTGATCAGGATTCAACGTCGAACCCAGATTTACGGCATAAAAATCGTCCAATGTTTCATAAGCAGTACAGTATGCAAATGCTTTATACACATACGGATGATATGTATTCCCTTTCTGCCGCAGAATCTTCCCCATAACTTGTTCAAAAGACAAGGATAACATACGATGGTCAGCATGCCAATCAAAATCTACTGCAAAAATATATTCTGCACGAATAGAAAGAATTATATTCTCTAAATCCGCACAATAATTATGTTTTGAATATGCATGATGAATTTTCTCTTTATTATATATATATTCTGGATGCCCTTCTATTCCATATGTTTCTTTACGTCCAGCATGTGAAATAACACTATTCTTTTGAGAATAAAAAATATGAGAATGCTCCCCCTCCACATTTAACGTATCTCCATATCCCATAAATATGATATGATTTTCTGGCACACCCAAAACCATTGAAGCTTTTATAGCTTCATGCAATCGGACTTCTGCCCTATATTCATAGTCACCATTTGTAGCATATACAATAAAAATCTCGCTATTAACAAGTGACGCTCCATAAATAACAGAACCAGCAATATTTATTTCGTCATCTGGATGGGGAACTAAAATTAAAATTCTTTTTTTTCTGAACCGATTAAAAAAGCTATTTTCAATCATCATTGTATAACCTTACTTTTACAAATTTTCTGAATCTAATATTTTTTACTAATTGCACAAAATATTAGAAATCAACGCTTCATGACTATATTCCAAATTTGCTGCTTTTAAATTTGTTATATATAGAGAACCATTTTTTACTAGATCATCCACAAATCGTTCCAACTGCCTTGCAAAAGAATCAACAGAACTTAAATCCACTGCCATGCCAATTTTATATTTTTCCAGCACTTCCGGATTTAATTCCGGCGATGCTAATACAGGCTTATAAAACCCGATCGCCGTAAACAGCATGGCGCCCCAATGATATCGATACCGTTCAGCCGCATACGGCATCATGATGGCGTCAACGCTGAGCAACGCTTTTTGCCATTCCAAGCCAATCAGATTTTTATGCCAAAAAGTAATATTTTTATAATCTGCATAGTCTTTAGCATAATTATCAAAAATTTCTCCGTCTTCCGGCTTCGCCGTTGCTCCTTGGACGATAAGCTCTACCGGCACAGAAAATTTCGCTTTCGTAAACGCTTCTAAAAAGAAGCCTAAATTCTTTTCCTTGCGGAATTGTCCGAAAAAGCCAATTTTGACTGGCGGCGTAATATGCAGAGACGTATCGACGGGCATATCCTGAGGCTTAAACACAGGAGGCGCAATTAAATCAACGTTCCTAAGGCCGCTATTCTGAAAATCATCCCGCAAAGTGATGACCTTCAGATGGATTTGCTTATACGCTTCTACCCTGCGCGCCTGTTTTTCAAATTTCGGCTGCTCATGCGGATTAATCCCGTGAAAAATCATATATACGGGTACAGGAGAATCTTTTAGCTTACTATTCAATACCGTGCGGATGTATCGCCATGTGCCCGTAGGAATAATAATCGCGTCGCAGGTTCCTGCGCAGGCTTTTTCATACGCCGAATTAAACCAAGCAATTCTCCGCCGTTCTCTGCGTATAGAGAGAAATATCTTCTTCAATTTGCCGGCGCCCGCATAGGTAACAACCTCTCCGCCGGTTAAATAATCGACATCGCAATGATAATCCAGCTTGAACGGAAAACGTTCAGGCACAAAAAATACAGGCGTATGCCCCTGGCGTTTTAACTCATCGACTAAAATTCTATCAAATTCAACTTCATGTCCAGCCGGCATGACAATAGACTCCAAAATGGCTATTCTCATTTATTTTCACACTTTCTTTGCAGCTCATGCAATTTTATATATTTTAACATTGTATAAAAGAAATGAGTGCAACATAAATAAGATCCGATCCACCCATCTAGAAACCCTTTACGCAATACAAACATTTTAAAGAATCCCCCAATGCTATGGAGCAATATGCCTGATAAAGAAGTCCTCTTTCCTCTTTTAAATGCATCCTGCGCCCAAATCGTCGTGTACAAACACAGCTTTTCTTCCCATTCATGCCAGTCCGTGTAGGCATAATGTTCAAAATACCCCGGCAGGTTTTGCTTCGGCAAAGGGCATTCGGGATGTTCGTGCACTTTATGGACCCACGTCACCAAATTGCGAGGAAACATGCGCAAGACATGATCCGGATTTAAAACGCCGTGATTGAAGGTCACGCCGAAGGCGACAGATTTCCGTTTAACAGAATACTGTGTATCCAACGCGCCATGCTGTACTATATCTCGTATAGCCGCCCCTAACGCCGGCGTAATTCGTTCGTCCGCATCGACGTACAATACCCAGTCAGCCTCTGTCTGCGACAAGGCAAAATTCCGCTGCGCGGAAAAGTCTCCATCCCAGGCACGAAAGGCTACTTTAGCTCCTTCTCGTTCTGCTAATTCTACCGTCCGGTCCGTACTGCCCGAATCTATGATGATGACTTCGTCCGTACATGTCTTGGCGTTACGAACGACGTCTACGATATTCCCCTCTTCATTTTTCGTCAAAATCAAAATAGCTAATGAACTCATAGTGCGACTCCTCAAACCGTACTTAATACGCTTTTATCATATTGTATTATAGCATATTTGCCGCTTATACACTACATAAATCGTACCATCGGCCCGACTCTGAATGGGACAAAAATTTCATTCTCTCTCCGAGTTTTCGGCCATATCGAGCAATGTGCTTCGTAGTCGCAATCCCTTCAAAACATGTCGTTTCATTTTTTCTGGCAAAAGAAAAAGCAATGACTTAATGAGATATACTCCCTGCCATTGCTTCTAAATATATTCATACGATATTATGTTGTTTCTTTTTCTATACGGCAAGTATGCTTCTTGCTGCCTCGGTCATATGTAATGCCGACGCAGAGGATATTTCCTTTGTAATCCTTCAAAGCCTCCGTATAGTGTTTATCCCGTATTTGCCGCAATGCTGTATCGGCATTGTCATTCCATTTCAGCTCTACGACCATAGCCGGTTTGTCGGCGTATTTTTTCTTCGGCAGAAATGCCATGTCGGCAAAGCCTTTGCCCGTCGGCAGTTCGCGGATAACCGTATAGTACTGCCTTGCGCTGTAGTAGGCCAGCGAGACGGTATAGCTCAACGCATTTTCATCGTTATATTGCAGATGGGACGTATTCAAGTGCGCTTCCTCCATGCCTTTCGCTACGGCTTCTTCGTTGCCGTTCCACGTAGCCTGGAGAAGTTTGTCCGACTGCAGCACGGAATGAATAATTTCTGACCACTGAGATACCCGCGTCGCTGTTACGTATTCGCCTATGATTTCCCGATTGGGAATAAAAACTTCCTTCGTATCAAAATCATAGCCTAAATACCCCAAATGAACGAGCAGGGTCAACACGTCGTCAGACGAATGAAAGGTCGTCATGTCGTTGACGAAGGACCGCGTGTCGATTTTCTGCCGCCCGCCGGCCATGAGCTTGACGATGGTGTCCCGCAAGCCGGAGAAGTTCATGTCGATATAGATTTTCAACGCTTCAAAGGTCTCTGTTTCCGTCCAGTACGTATCCAGTATGCCGCTTTCCATAGCCGATACGACCGAGCGAGGATTACATATCGACGTCATATCTCGAAATTGGTATCCATCATACCAACTCATGGTTTCCTCATAATCCATATGGTACTGTTCGCATAACTGCCGGACTTCTTCAGCCGTAAAACCTACAAACGGCGTCAGCTCCCGCGGATTGGTCATGGAAAACTCCGTAAACATATTCAGCGCCGAATGGGTTCCATACTTTTTAATAGGCAGTATGCCCGTCATGTAGGCCAAGCCGATATAAGCTTTGTCCTTGAGCCAGTCGCGCAGGAAATCCAGATACTGCCGCTGAGCCTGATAATCGTTTCGGTATTCGCGGAAAATGCAGTCCCATTCGTCGATAATGATGACAAAGGGACGCTTTGACTGCATATATACGTCGGCCATGGTACGACTTAAATTTTGCTTATCAAAATACATATAATCCGGATATGCCATGCATATATCCCATAACACGGATTTTCTGACCAATGTCAGCATATCCTCCATGGACTTCGTCTGACTCAAAAATTCCTGCATGTTTAAAAACACCACATCGCACTGATTTCGATAGGTATCAAAATCCGCACCGTCGGCAATATCTAATCCCCGAAACACCATGCTGCCGTCTACAGTCCTGTCGTAATATGCCGACAACATATTAGCCGCCATGGATTTACCGAATCGCCGGGGGCGGCTGACACAGATATACTTATTGGATGATTTGAATATACGATTTGTATAGGCAATCATGCCGCTCTTATCTACATATATGGCAGACCGCAGCGCTTCTTGGAATTTATCGCTGCCTGGATTTAAATAGATTCCCATGGCTCTCCTCCATCATGAATACGTTACCGATATTGTTATGCCGATTGATATCGTTTTATTACGTATATAATATATGTATATAGTATCAATATTGGCGGCAAAATTCAACGACAGCAGGTATAACAAAAAGACTACCCATTGCTGAGTAGTCTTTTGTATATGACCTAAGGATTCGATTAGAATGCAAAGGTGAATTCTGCGCGAGTTAATTCGTTATCGCTCTGCTTGCTGTCTGCACTCGGAGTATCTTTGATATCCGTAGCAAAGGACTGCATTACGCTGAATTTCAGGTTTTTAGCAACAATGTAGTCGATACCTACGCCCCAAGACGTCATGTTATCGAGGGAACCGAAGTTTCTCCACGAACCAGTGGAACCGCCGAGCCATGCGCCGTCTTCAGCATCAATGTATTCAACCCAGATATCCCAAGACTTCGGCTGAGCCATGGAAGCTTTACCGTACATTACGCGACCAATCCATACTTCCGGATCGCTAACTTTATTATCGGTTGTTGCGCTACAACCGTCACGATCAATGCTTTCGTAGTTAGCCAAGACGTTCCATTTGGAACCGATGTTGACGTTAGCATATACGCCCCACAGGTTGTCAGCATCATAATCACCCTGCCATTCTGCATCAGCTTTGGCATTACCCGTGCGGTTAAATTGTCCATAGTATACGCCAGCAGCAGAGTTATTACCGAAGAAAGCTTCGATTTCACCATAGCCCATCTTTACACCATCGAGGCCTTGGTCATCCTTGCCTGCGATGCCTTGGAAACGTCCAGCATAACCATCAACAGCATAGTTACCGCCGTCTTCCTTAAATTTACCATAGCCAGCCGTTACTGCAAAGTTGTCGTTCTGGTATTTCAATTCAGCACGATCGAAGGTATCGCCGTACTGGTAAGCATAGGAGCGGGGACCGCCGAGTTTCCAATCCGTATCACGGCCGAGGCTGAGGAGCCAATTCTTGCCGCCGAAGTTGTAATCAACTTTGATGATATCGGCTGCAATCTGATCATCCTGCGCACTGCCATTTTCACCAAAGCTCTGGTTGTTGGTTGTTACGCCCAACGTAGCCGTCGTACGTTCATTAATCTGAGCCGTACCACGGAGACGGATACGATAATCCCAAGAATTATCGTTATCTTTCGTCCCGCTCTGGTAACGATAACGGAGACGGCCGTCGCCAGTAAATTTAACGTTACCGACTTTGTTTTCGAGGTTCGATACGCGAACGCCGAGGTTGTTCAGTTCGTCAGCATATTCGTCAGCCAATTTGTTGATCAAAGCGCGCTGTTCAACGGAAGCTTTGTCCATGTGAGCCATAGCTTTTGCTACCATTTCAGCTGCTTCATAACGGGTGATATTGCGCTGGCCCTGGAAGTATTCACCGTCTACGCCCTGGATGACGCCTGCGTCAGCCAACTCTACTACGGATTTGTATGCCCAGCTGTCCGTTGGTACGTCAACAAACGGGTTAGCTGCGAATGCACACGTTGCGCTTACTGCCATCGTTGCTGCCAATGCTGCTAATACTTTTGCTTTCATTGTGAAATGACCTCTTTTCGATAAAATAATGTAAAATAAGCCTTACATCGTTACGTGCGAGCGTCCCATATACGCTGCAAGGGGTCATTGGCGAGTTGTCCTAGTTTCCTCTCTCTTACTGCCTCACATTGTACCATGTTTCACTCTATACGAGTCACGCCTACAATATATCGTACCGCAACTCTGTGTATCATTTTACCAGAAAATCTTTACTTTGTCAAAAAACAGTAAACCAAAAAGTAATTTTTTAACTATACAGGCTAGGAAAATTATTCATAAGAAAGATAGGGTTGTACTATTTTTAACTTTTTTCACATATTCCTCTGCAGCATATCCACAGATCTATCTTAAGAATATAGAAGAAATCGTATGGATATTAAGTCTCTGTACTCCTCTTTTCATGCCTACTGCAAGCATAATTTCTATATATCTTTTCTAACAGCGTAAAATCACAACATGTGTGATGTAACACATGATTGCTGTTACAACCAATTTTATACACTTTTTATATGCTAACTCATGAATCTGCTCCGCATGCTTTCTGCAATATCTGCGCTCAATTCCCAGCAATCTCCAATATTTTTCATCCGTTTTTCTGATCTGTTCAAAATTCAATTCCGACAAAACAGACTCTATGGCCGGGAACATAAACAACAGCCGTACAGTCGAAAGGGTATATCCCGTACGCAAAGGACGTTCTGAACATTTTAGTATTCGAAGATATAGACGCAAAATAATGGGTATCATGAATATTTAAGACACTACCGCAAACAAATTTAGTACGCCCTGCATATCCTATATTGGAAGCTTTAGGCTCATATTGCTGTAAATAGGTTATGTACTCTTAATCTACAGGATAAAACCGCATAAATATCCTTTCTATAAAAAAGAGGCAGACCATCGGCCTGTCCCTTTTCAAATTATATTCTAACTTACGGTAGAGATTCACCAGTATTACTTGTCTTCCTACTGTCATTATACTAAATTCCAGAAAACACAAGCACATTAGCAAAAAGACCGCCCGTTGCCGGGCGGCCTTTACTTGTTTCCTAAAGGACAGAATTAGAACGCGAATGCAAACTGAGCGCGAGTCTGTTCTTTTTCTCTTTCGTTATTGCCAGTAGGAGTGCTGTCTTTCGTATCGGTTGCAAAGGACTGCATTACGCTGAACATAGCATTCTTAGCGAATACGTAGTCGATACCAGCGCCCCAAGACGTGATGTTATCCATCGCACCAAATCTCCAAGAGTTCGTGGAACCGCCAAGGAATGCGCCGTCTTCTGCGTCGAGGTATTCAACCCAGATATCCCAAGATTTCGGCTGAGCCATAGACGCTTTGCCGTAAGTCAGCTTGCCAATCCATACATCAGCGCTATCATCGCCGGTAACCTGGCTCTTATCCAATGTGTTAACATGTTCATAGTTAGCGAGAACGTTCCATTTGGAACCGAAGTTTACGCTGGCATAAGCACCCCAGAGATCGTCACCATTAAAGATCAAATCGTCAGCATCAGCGACATTATCCCCATTGAAGTTTGCATAATATACGCCGGCTGCAGAACCATTGCCAAAGAAGCCTTCTAATTCGCCGTAGGCCATTTTAACGCCGTCAACTTCAACTTCTCCCTTGGCTGCATTTGCCTTCTGCCCATAGAAGAAGCCACCCATGCCTTCTTTCAATTTGCCATATGCAGCTGTTGCAGCAAATTTGCCATTATTGTATTTCAACTGAGCGAGATCAATCGTATCACCGTACTGGTAGCCATAAGAGTTGGAACCGCCGAGCATCCAGTCCGTGTCACGACCAAGAGTCAGCATCCAGTTCGGGCTGCCAAAATTGTAATCTACTTTAATGATATCGGCTGCAACCTGATCATCCTGTGCGCTACCATTTTCACCAAAATTCTGGTTATTTGTCGTTACGCCCAACGTAGCCGTCGTACGGTCGTTGACCGTAGCCGTGCCACGGAGACGGATACGATAATCCCAAGAATTATCATCATCATAATTACCACTCTGATAACGATAACGGAGACGAGCGTCGCCAGTGAATTTAACGTTGCCGACTTTGTTTTCGAGGTTCGATACGCGAACGCCGAGGTTGTTCAGTTCGTCAGCATATTCGTCAGCCAATTTGTTGATCAAAGCGCGCTGTTCAACGGAAGCTTTGTCCATGTGAGCCATAGCTTTTGCTACCATTTCAGCTGCTTCATAACGGGTGATATTGCGCTGGCCCTGGAAGTATTCACCGTCTACGCCCTGGATGACGCCTGCGTCAGCCAACTCTACTACGGATTTGTATGCCCAGCTGTCCGTTGGTACGTCAACAAACGGGTTAGCTGCGAATGCACACGTTGCGCTTACTGCCATCGTTGCTGCCAATGCTGCTAATACTTTTGCTTTCATTGTGAAATGACCTCTTTTCTAAAATATAAAACGATAATTTACGTTACAGTCGAGCCATATATCGTTCGTTTTAAGGGGTCATTGGCGAGTTGTCCTAGTTTCCTCTCTTTTACTGCCTTAAAACTCAACAGATATGCGCTCTATTTAGCTGCACCTACGCCGAAGCGTACTTCAGCTTTGCCTATATTGTAACGCAAAATTTACTTTTTGTCAAAATTCTGTAAACTTTTATTCATTTTCCACTGAACAATACTATAATAGCGGCACATTTTTTTGACATAGCGCATTAGTCCTCATAGTGCCCCCGACAGGCAATAATCCAAAGACTGCCGTTTTCATCTATGTTATATATGAGGCGATTTTTCATATCAATCCGTCTGCTCCATACAGGCCGATATTTTAATGGTTCTGGCTTTCCAATCCCATATGCCAAGCCATTTCGTCAATATCTTTAATCAGGTCGTTAATGCGCTTCAAGGTTTTCTTATCTTTCATCTGCCAATATAAATAATCATCTTCTGTCCGACCACAACTTATTCATCGTCCACCTCGATTAATTCATGCTGCTGTCCTTTTCCTTGGGAAAGCTGTTCAATACCACGATCAATCATACCTAAATATTCCGCGTTACGAACGGCCCGCATCAACTCATTATATTTTTCCAAACTCATTAATACGACATTTTTTTCTTCTTTCCTGGTCACGATAATCGTTTCGCCATGATCGGTCGCTTTGTCACAGTAATCTTTTAGTTTTCCTCGAATCGTAGAATAATTTACAGCCAACATTGCAATCCCTCCTTGTACTATTTATTGTACAATATTATGTACATTTTAACAAGAATGGGAGATGCCAAAGCAATAAAAATATTTTTAATTGAAGCGTATTCAGATTGACCTGTTTTATTTTTTTAGCTATAATAAATACGAAAAACGAGGCATTATACCAGCAAACGGTATAGCCCCCATATGTAGTTACAAAAGAGTAACCGTTTTTAGCTGGGGAAAACTAAAGGGACGGTTACTTTTTTGATGCGTCTTTTAACAATACTACCAGAACGATTAACAACAATAACGTTACGTTTGTTTCGTTCATAGGCATCACCCCCAATCTTTACTGGGGGGCAAGTTCACCGTCTGCCGTTATGCGATATAATGCCTCTTATGGCCTATTTACAAAAACCTGTATTATATTGTCAAAAATAAACAGATTAAATTTTAGTTAAAAATAGACCCCTGCGCCCTTCGCTTACAGACAATGCGAATCCATCTATGATATACTAAACGCGTTGCTTGTACTTCCTGAAACTTCTGCAACAGGAAGGAGGTGCGACATGTTTGAGATTGCGGTCTCCCTGTTACTTTCTATCGCGGCAAATGTGATATCCTACTACATTTGCAAATGTCTGGATAGAAAACACTAAGCAACCAGACTGGCCGCCAGCGTTCGGCATATAATAAACGTTAAAACCCCTCCATAGATACCAGCTATGGAGGGGTTTGTGCGTCATGGCAAATTGCGTTCTCCCTTTTGCCTGTCTTTAGTATAACAGGAAATTCAGAAAATGCAAGACTATATCCGACTATGACAGTGTCAAGTTGTTGTGGGTATATATTTGACAGAAACATCTTGGCATGTAAA
>ERZ791821.429-NODE-429-length-37103-cov-9.008853_pt1 | contig 37103 bp, 32 predicted proteins | sample MGYA00510300_ERZ791821 | MGnify/ENA primary metagenome ERZ791821 (study PRJEB30046, sample SAMN00792034) | human gut metagenome | study: EMG produced TPA metagenomics assembly of the A metagenome-wide association study of gut microbiota in type 2... | reverse complement strand
ACTATGGATTTTTGTTTTTTGATTACCTGTTCAAATTCATTTTACAATTAACCTAATAAAAGAATCGTAATATCTGTTATATATTAAATAGACTGAGACATAGGATGAATTAAGATTAAAATTTATTATACATGGGTATATAGAGAGTTTTGTTGCAAACGATATAAAAAATTTAAGCACCGCTAATTTTTCCTTCATATCTGTTATATTTCGTGTAATTAATATTTTTATCTAGTATAACTGTTAAAAACGATAAAAATGAATTGAATGTCAGATATATCTGTGTTATTATGATTTTACTATCGAAGGGGAGGGGAAAGGCATGATTAAGCGGGAGGCGTACATGAGCCGTATTCGGCCGTTTATCGGGAGCGATTTGGTCAAGGTATTAACAGGTATTCGACGCTGTGGAAAATCAGTTATGCTGGAACTGATTCAGGAAGAGATAATATCATCTGGTGTGGATCCTTCTCAGTTTATCTCTATTAACTTTGAAAATATGAGCAATGCCAGTCTTTGTACTGCTCAGACCCTTCATGATGAAATCATCTGCAGGGCGGCGCAGATTTCAGGAAAGGTGTATCTCTTTTTTGATGAAATCCAAGAGGTACAGGATTGGGAAACATGTATCAATTCCTTCCGGGTGGAGCTGGACTGCGATATTTATATTACAGGATCTAATGCCAAGCTGCTCTCCGGCGAGCTGGCAACGTATTTGGCCGGGCGATATGTGGAGTTCGTCATCTATCCCTTTTCTTTTGATGAATTCATTCAGCTGTACCGTACTATTTTCCCGGAAGCAGATGTCAGGACGTGTTTCAATCGCTATCTCACTGCTGGAGGGATGCCGTATTTAGCCAACCTGCGATATGAAGAAACTGCCTGCCGTCAGTATTTGCAGGATTTGTTTAACTCTGTGGAACTCAAAGATATTGTTCAGCGCAATAAAGTTCGCGACGTAGATATGCTGGAGCGAATTATCGCCTATGTGACGGCTAACATCGGTACTACCTTTTCATCTACAGCTATTTCCAAGTACTTGAAAAGCGAGGGACGGTCCGTATCGCCGGAAACGGTTTTAGGGTACTTGAAAGCTTGTACTGACGCTTTTTTGTTTTATCAAGTGAAGCGGCAAGATCTCCGGGGGAAGAAAATCCTTACCGTAAATGAGAAATACTATGTGGCCGACCATGGTGTGCGGGAGGCCGTGTTTGGCGGCAATCAGCGGGATATTAATTTAGTATTGGAAAATATCGTCTATTTAGAGCTGCTGCGCCGCGGGTATGTTGTAACCGTAGGTAAAGTTGGCGATAAAGAAATTGATTTTATCTGTGAATCACAAGGTAATCGGCTGTATATCCAAGTCGCCTACTTGTTGGCGTCAGAGGAAACGATTCAACGAGAATTTGGCGTTTATGAGCGAGTTAGAGACAATTACCCTAAGTACGTTCTTACGCTGGATGAGTTTGATATGAGCCGGGACGGCATCAAGCACCGAAATATTCGCGACTTCTTGTTGGAAAAAGAGTGGAGATAGACGTTGTCTGGGCCATCTGATTACTGGATTGGGTTTATCCTTTTTATGTTTCAGTAGGGATATGGTATGTATCGGAAATAATCCTAGGAAAGAGCCAGTGAATGAGATTATAAGATTTGGCATATATAGAAGTAGGGGAACGGCGAGATAATACCCGTATATTCCACACATGAAATATATTTTTTCAAATGTGGAATATATGGGTATTTATTTTTTGAAAAATAAGGATGTGAAGAAGTGATAAGTATAATATTTCCTTAAAATCAGGCAAAAATTTTATACTTTATAAAAATATATTTAATTTTCCTTTAAAAGCAAATAATTGGCATAATTATTTCATATAAAAGAATAAAAAGAAAATTAACTGTGAGGAGGAAACAAAATGAATGCTTTAAATGGGATAAGAGTTTTAGATCTGACACGTGTATTAGCTGGGCCATTTAGCGCGCAAATTTTATCTGATCTGGGAGCAGAGGTTATTAAAATTGAACAGCCTGGTAAGGGAGATGACGCTCGGCAAATGGGACCCTTTCAGCAAGGGGAAAGCATGTACTACATGGCAAATAATCGAAATAAAAAAGGAATAACGCTGAATTTAAAATCTAAAGAAGGAAAAAAGATCTTTTTGGATCTCGTTAAAGAATCTGATGTCGTCATAGAAAATTATCGACCAGGAACAATGGAAAAATTAGAACTTGGGTATGATGTGCTTAAAATAGTAAACCCGGCAATTATTTACGGTAGTGTTTCTGGATTTGGGCATACTGGCCGATACAGCAAGAGACCAGGATATGATATTATTGCGCAAGCGATGAGCGGTATCATGAGTACGACTGGGTGGCCTCAGACGGGACCTACGCGTACAGGCACTCCTTTAGGAGATGTTCTGGGTGGACTTTGGTGCGCTATTGGGATATTAGCTGCCATACAAGCAAGAGAAAAAACAGGAAGGGGGCAAAAAGTTGACATTGCTTTAATTGACGCGGCTGTAGCTACAATGGCTAATATTACAATGATTTATTTGACAGAAGGACGATTACCGCAACTTATTGGCAACCGTTATGAATCAACGTATCCTTATGATTCATTTACATGTAGCGATGGACAGTGTGTGATCGGCGTAGCGAATAATAAGTTATGGGCAAAGTTTTGCCAAGTGATTTGCCGAGATGAGTTGATTGACACTGAAAGATTTAGAAATGTTCCTGATCGGGTAACAAACTATGCAGAACTAAAAGATATCGTTGAAGAATGGACAAGTAAGCATACAAGGGAAGAAACAGTGCAATTGCTGTTACAAGCCGGAGTTCCGGCTGCGCCTATTTATACAATAGACCAAGTTGTCGACGATCCGCATATTGCTCAAGATAGAGAAATGTTTTTTACACAGCGTCACCCTAAAGCTGGAACGATTACTTTGACAGGGTCGCCGTTGAAGCTTTCTGATACGCCGGTGACTTTAGATCAGCCGGCGCCGACGTTAGGACAACATACTGAAGAGATTTTACATCATTTGCTAGGATTTAATGCAGAAGAAATTATGAAATTAAAACAACAAAATGTTATATAATTTTTAACGAGGAGGGAATGTATTATGCATCCAGAAATGAGTGCGTTGCGTTGCGCTATCGTAAGAGGCGGTACAAGTAAAGCGATATTTATTATGAAAAATGAGTTACCCATGGATCCGCATAAGAGAGATGATGTCATTAAAGCAATCTATGGGAGCCCGGATATTCGACAAATTGACGGATTAGGCGGAGCAGATGTGTTAACGAGTAAATTGGCGATCATTTCTCCACCAACGCGGAAAGATGCAGATGTTGATTATACCTTTGGCCAAGTTGGCATAGATACAGATATTGTCGATTACGGTGGGAATTGCGGCAACATTTCTTCAGCAGTAGGGCCTTTTGCTATTGATGAGGGATTAGTAGCGCCTGTTGAACCGATTACGGTTGTACGGATTCATTTAACTAACAGTGGCAGTATATTAAAAGCAGAAGTTCCAGTAAAAGATGGAAAGGCGTGTGTGTGCGGCGATTTTTCCATCGACGGATGTCCGGGAACAGGGGCTAAAATTACGCTGGATTGGGCTGGTGTAGTAGGCGGAGTTACGGGAAAGGCTCTGCCTACAGGAAACGCTAAAGATATCGTTGTTATAGACAATAAAGAATATGTCATTTCTATTGTCGATGCAGGTAATCCTCTGGTGTTTATCCATGCCGGCAGTTTGGGACTGAAAGGGACAGAAACTCCTGCCGAAATTGAAAGCGACAACGCTTTAATGGAAACGATTGAAAAAATTCGCGGTGAAGCATGTGTAAAATTAGGGTTTGTAGAAAAAGCCGAAAAAGCGGCGACTATTACGCCATATCAACCGTTTTTTGCAATAGTCAGTGAGCCGGCTTCTTATGAAGGGTTAAATCATAAACATGTAAATGCTGAAGAGGTCGATATTGTATCGCGGTTACTATTTATGCTTCATATGCACAAAGCTTATCCCATCACGGGGACTGTTTGCACTGGCGCCGCTGTACGTATTCCTGGAACAGTAGCGTGGGATGTTTTGCGGGAAAGCGCCCGGACAAAAAAGACGATTTACATTGGTCATCCTGGCGGCATAATTCCTGTTGAATCTGAAGCGGAAATACAGAATGGGGAGGTACATTTTAAACGTTTGGGAGTATATCGCACGGCTAGACGCATTATGGATGGCTCAGTGTATGTAAAAAAAGAAGTATATAAATAATTCTAATAGAGGAGGGATTATATTGGGCAAGACAATGTCTGAAAAGATATTGGCCCGTGCGGCAGGACTTGACGAAGTCAAAGCTGGGGATATCGTATGGGTTAATGTCGATGTGGCGATGATGGACGATATATTAGGTCCACGTGTACAAATTGCCGAGAAGATGAAACAATTACAGGCCAGTGTATGGAATCCGGACAAGGTGGTTATTATCTCCGATCATTACACGCCGCCAGCTACTATTCAGCAAGCGGATATCGTTAAATTTACTCGCGATTGGGCAAAAGAATACGGCATTAAATATTATTATGAATTTTTAGGTCCTTGTCATCAGGTCATGATGGAAAAGGGACATATCGTACCGGGTGCTGTCGTAATGGGAACAGATTCCCATACCTGTATGGGAGGAGCTGTCGGCGCGTTTTCCACTGGCGTCGGATCGACGGAGATGTTAGGAATTTTAGCGACAGGAAAGACATGGCTGCGTGTTCCTGAAACAATCCAAGCCGTATGGACCGGAATATTGCCTAACGGTGTTATGGCTAAGGATATTTCACTGCGAACAATTAAAGAAATAGGTCATGCCGGTGCAACGTATAAAGCCGTCGAATATGTAGGCGAAACAATACGCAATCTTTCGATAGATGAACGGCTTTGTATTACGAATATGGCCGTCGAAATGGGAGCTAAAGCGGGATTAATGGAACCAGACGAAACGGTGCAGGCATACTATGATGCGCATGATATTGATTGTGTCGTCAAGCCGCTTTCCAGCGACGAGGATGCGATGTTTTGTCAAACGTATTTATTTGATGCGGAGAAATTAACGCCTCAAGTGGCATGTCCCCATGAAGTAGATAATGTTTCGGATGTTACAGATGTAGGAAAGCAAAAAATTCAGCAAGCTTACTTGGGTTCCTGTACAGGAGGCAGATATCATGATTTAGCGGTTGCTGCCCAAATTCTTAAAGGAAAAAAAATAAGCAGAAATTTACGAATGCTGGTATCTCCTGCTTCTCAACATATTTGGAAACAGGCGGAGCGCGATGGCTTGCTGGCAATATTAGCAGAAGCTGGAGCGACGATTTTAGCGCCGACATGCGGAGCTTGCTTAGGTGTTCATTCGGGGATTCTCGGAGAGGGAGAATATTGCATTTCTTCGACTAATCGAAATTTTTTGGGACGCATGGGGAGTAAAAAATCAGGGGTATTCCTCGCCTCCCCAGCGACGGTAGCGGCTAGTGCTATTACAGGATATATTACAGACCCGCGAGTGTTTTTGTAACGAAAGGGGGAGGTCATTATAAATACGATTATACAAGGCAAGGCTCATAAATATGGTGACAATATTAATACAGATATCATTTCTCCTCCCCAATATATGGAATTGGGGATAGAAGAGGCTTCAAAATATGCTATGAGTGCTGTAGATCCTGATTTTGCAAAAAAAGTTAAGCTGGGAGATTTTTTTGTAGCCGAAAACAATCTCGGATCAGGATCAAGCCGTGAAACAGCTCCATTATCTTTGAAGTATTTAGGAATACGAGCTGTAGTCGCCAAATTTTTTGCCAGAATATTTTATCGTAATGCAATTAATGTCGGTTTGATTGCAGTTGAATGTCAGGAAGCCGACGAAATTGCTGATGCCGACGAATTGGTTATCGATTATGAAGCCGGGATTATTACGAACAAAACACAGAAAAAGACGTATATATGTTCGAAGATTCCAAGTCATATTTTAGAACTCATTGAAGCTGGCGGCATGTACGAGTATTTGAAACAGAAGCACAAAACCGGCTTTGAAACTGGGAGGTGAAAACATGTTGCAAATTCCTGATACAGTTCAAGTAGTAGAAGTAGGACCGCGCGATGGATTTCAAAATATTCCGGCATTTATTCCTACTGACGTAAAGTTAGATATTATCCGTAAAATGATACGGGCAGGAATCGGAAAAGCGGAAATCACGTCTTTCGTGCATCCTAAAGCGATTCCGCAAATGGCAGATGCCGCAGAAATTGTTCAAACGATTTTAAGCGAATGTCATGAAGGATTTCAGCCAATTGCACTTATTCCCAACCTGTATGGTGCTCAAAGGGCATATGAAATGGGGATCCGAGAAGTAAGCTTTGTCATATCAGTTAGTGAAGCGCATAATAAAGCTAATATTAATCGGACGCTGAAAGAATCTTTTAATGAGTTGAAACAAATCAAAGAAAAATTTCCTCAACTGCATGTACGTATTGATGCAGCGACGGCTTTTGGATGTCCTTTTAATGGAAAAATTACAGATGTTCAGCTTCAGGCTTATCTTGATGTGATAGCGTCTTTTGGTATTGATGAGATTATACTTTGCGATACTATTGGGGTCGCAAATCCGCGGCAAGTAGCGCAAATCGTTGACTGGGTACAGCAGAGATATCCCGCAGTTAAGTTTGGCCTTCATATGCATGACACGAGGGGCATGGGACTAGCTAATGCGTTAGCGGGAATTCAAGAAGGGATTCGAATTGTTGAAGCAGCTGTTGGCGGATTGGGTGGTTGCCCGTTTGCCCCAGGGGCAAGCGGTAATACGGCGACGGAAGATTTGCTGCATATGCTCAGCGCCATGGAAATACAAACCGACGTACAGCTTGGCCTGTATATGGAAGCCGTTCAGTCGGTAAAAGCGCGGATAAAACCTGAGCTGACGAGTCATCTTGCCACTGTATACTGGAATAATTCGACATGCATTAACTTTTAATTACATTTAAGGAGGGATAGCAGTTATGGAACAGTTTAAGATTATTCCATTAAAAGTAGGAGAATTTACAGGTATTGAAAAATCAAATTTGACTTATCAGATAGATCAGGGGTATAAGTTTGCCGCTCCTATTATTATGTACTTGGTTAAAGGAAAAGACAAATTGATTTTGGTTGATAGCGGGCCTTCGGATGAGGAATGGGCGGCTAAATATCATCACGGGATGATTCAGACGGAAGAAATGAAGCCGGTTAACGCATTAAAGGCTGTCGGAGTAGATGTAGGTGATATTGATATTTTGATAAACACGCATCTTCATTGGGATCATAGTTTTAATAATGGCCTTTTCCCTAATGCCAAAATTTATGTACAACGCAAGGAAATGCAATATGCAATCAGCCCTTTGCCGCCGCATTACGTATATTATGAATCTCACCAAATAGGTATGAAGGCAAAGTGGTTAGATAGTATAGATCGCATTATTGCCCTTGACGGCGACTATGATTTGATGCCTGGCATTAAAATCGTGACGATTCCCGGCCATACTCCGGGAATGCAAGGCGTCTTAGTTAATACGGCAAAAGGAAATATTTTGATTGCCAGCGATTGTTGCGGATTATTTGAAAACTGGGAAGGAAAAGGATTCCATACTCATATTCCTTCAGGTATTCATGTCAATTTAACTGACTATTACGAATCGTTTAAAAAGATGGATGCGCTCACGAAATTTATATTGCCCGGACATGATCCTAAGGTCTTTGATCATAAAGAATATCCTTTTGAGGAATGAAATGTATTTTACGCAGCCAATATGAGGAGATGAGTAACTATGTCCATAAAGATAAAAGGAAAGACTGTAAGTAAAGGATATGCAGAAGGAGAAGCCTTAGTATGTCGTCAGCCTATCGGATTTAATTTTGGCTTTGATGTGACAAATGGAACCGTCGTCGAACATGGCCATGAATTGGAACATCAGTCTGTTAAAGATAAGATACTAATTTTTCCTCATGGCAAGGGCAGTACAGGCGGCTCATATGTTGTATATCAACTAGCAAAATATAAGACAGGACCGAAAGCTATGATTAATTTGCAGACAGAGACGATCATTGCCGTCGGGGCAATTATGGGAGGCCTTCCAGTTATGCATCAATTAGAGAAAAACCCATTGGAATTTATTCGTACCGGCGATTACGTAAAGGTTGACGCAGATACTGGTATTGTCGAAGTCATTCCAACTGCGGAGAAAGGAGAATGAACATGAAGCTGACAGATGAGCAAAAAAGAATGCAAAATGGTGAAAAAGGGCCGGCATGTAAGTTAGCTATGGATATTTTAGTCGCTTTAGGAGAGATTAATGGGGCAGAGTGTATGATTCCTATTAAAAGCGCCCATTGTGCCGGGCTTAGTTTAAAAAGTCATGGATTGGCTGGTACAGAGTGGGCCGAAGATTTGGCAAAATCAGGAGCAAAAGCATGTGTGCCGACGACAATGAATGTTATTGGTGTTGATCGTAGCCGTGACCTTCGTTTACCAAAAGAATGGACAAAGAACCAACTTCGCATAGAAGATGCTTATGAACAAATGGGGTGTTATGGAACGTCGACCTGTGTCCCTTATTATCTCGGATTTATTCCGCGTTTTGGAGAGCATTTAGCTTGGGCAGAATCATCTGCCGTAGTTTTTACTAATTCTGTGCTGGGAGCCCGGGATAATCGAGAAGGCGGTCCTAGTGCTTTAGCGGCAGCATTGGCAGGCTGTACGCCGTATTATGGCATGCATATAAAAGAAAACCGCTTAGGCGATGTATTGTATAAAGTAAGCGCTAAAGTAAAAACATTGACAGATTATGGTGCTTTAGGCGCATATGTCGGCAAACGTGTCGGCACGAAGATACCTGTTTTTGAAGGCCTGACGGAACCTAATACGGAGGATCTCGTGTATTTAGGAGCGGCATTAGCTTCATCCGGAGCCGTTGCCATGTTTCATGTCATCGGCGTCACGCCGGAAGCTCCTTCCAGAGAAGCAGCCATGAAGCCAGCTCCTTACGATATTGTAGAAATTACAGACAAAGAAATTGCGGAAGGATATTCCCAACTGACATCAGCAACGGAACGCAAGATAGATTACGTCGCTATCGGTTGTCCTCACTGTTCGTTGCGGCAATTAGAAGAAGTTGCAAAATTGTTAATCGGCAGAAAGGTTGCGCCGGATGTGACTCTTTGGGTACATACAAACGCTGCTATCAAGGAAATTGCCAAGCAGCTGGGCTATGTAAAAATTATTGAAGATGCCGGCGGCGTCGTGACGCAGGACTTGTGCACAATTCTTGGAAATCCGGAAACGTTTGGTTTCAAAAACTTAGCTACAAACTCGCCTAAAATGGCTTTTTACGCTCCAGGCTCCAATGGGATGAACGCTTGGTTCGGCTCAGTCGAAAATTGTATTGATGCTGCTGTGTCTGGATATTGGCGGGGATAGTTGTGGTATTTGCAGTAAAAACGGCGGCACAGCTTGCAGCGAATAAGCTGTGCTGCTGATTACAAAAAATCAAGGAGGCGTAAAAATGAATACCGTTAATAATTTAATTGAAAAACTTCCTTTGACTAAACGTCACTATATAATCGTAGCGATGGCAGCATTAGGTTTTATGTTTGATTCATTTGATACGTATATCGTATCGTATGCCATGCCATCTATTATTCAAGAATGGAAAATTACTCCTGTCGTCAATGGTATGCTTAGTTCAGCAGGTATTTGGGGCATGTTTATCGGCGCTTTATTCTGGGGTCCGATTAGCGATCGTTATGGCAGAAAAATCGGTTTTATCGGAACTGTCGTCGGTTTTAGCTTGCTGACAGGAGTGGCGGCGTTTGCACAAGATGTTGTTCAATTTGGAATTATCCGATTGGCTACCGGTGTATGTTTAGGCGGTATGATACCTATTAATACAGCGTTAGTATCGGAATATATTAGCACGCAGTATCGAGGACGGTTTACGTCAATATTAACAGTACTATGGCCCTTTGGATTGTTAATTGCGGCTGGGGCTGGATTAGCTTTGGTTACAACGTATGGTTGGCGCGTATTATTCATGATTGGCGTTTTGCCTGCGATTTCGACGATTTTCGTAGCGACGCATATGCCGGAATCTCCACGCTGGCTGGCATCGAGAGGACGTCTGGAAGAAGCGAAAAAAGTTATGAAAATATTGGGTGCCTCTGATGAACAAGTTGATAATTTAGTTATAGATGAAAAGCAAGTGGAGTCTGTCTCTGTATTTACGATATTAAAACCGCCGTATTTAAAACGGTTTATCTTGACTGCGGGATATTACTTCTTTGGATATTTTGGATATTACGGATTTGTTTTATGGTTGCCTACGATTATGGCGACTGTGTATGGTCTTAGCTTGACGAAAACTTTTACTTTTACTTTCGCCGTAGCCATAGCAGCTATTCTTGGCCGTATGACTGCGTTTTATACGATTGAAAAATTTGGACGCAAGCAATTGTTTTACGTTGGTTTTGGATTGGGCGGTGTAGCGGCGCTGATTTTCGGTTTGATTGAGGATCCGAACTATATGGTAGTCGGCGCTTGTATACTTTCGTGGTTATATGAACAAGGCGTTGCCGGGACCGTTGTATGGACTGCTGAATTGTATCCGTCTAAAGTGAGGGCTACGGCGACGTGCTGGTCTACCGGTCTTGGTCGGTTGGCTTCGGCAGCAAGCCCGATTGCATTTGGTTGGTTTATGGCTAACCATATGTATTATGGGATTTATGTGACGATGGCTGTATTTTTCTGGATTTCTGTTGCGTTAGTATATTTCCTCGGTATTGAAACAAAAGGGAAATCATTAGATGAAATTGGTGCGGAATAATTGGAACATAATAAAGGATGGTACCTATGGCAATGAATAAATGTAAAATACGACAAGGATTGAGTCATGGTCCTTCTCCGATTCCACAAGAAGGGAAATGGACTTATGTTAAAGAAATAAAAGATATTTGTGGATTTGCTCATGGATGCGGTACATGCGCCCCGCAAATGGGGACATGTAAATTGACGCTTAACATCAAACAAGGCATCATTGAAGAAGCGTTAGTCGAAGTTATTGGTTGCTCCGGAATGACACAATCAGCTGCGATGGCTGCGGAAATATTGACTGGCAAAACGTTGTTGGAAGCGTTGAATACGGATCTCGTCTGCGATGCTATTAATAGCGCAATGAAGGCTTTGTTCAATCAAATCGTATATGGCCGTACACAGAGTTCTTTTTCTGATAAAGGACTGCCTATTGGCGGAGCTTGGGAGGATTTGGGGGCAGACGTGTGCAGTCAGATTGGCACAGCGTATAGCACAGTAGAAAATGGTCCGAGATATCTGCATATAACGGGAGGGTACGTAACACAAATGGCCTTAGATAAAAACAATGAGGTAATAGGGTACCAGATGGTGCATATAGGAAAGTTTATGCAGCATGTACGGGCAGGGATGTCGCCCGATGAGGCCTATGAAAACGCGACGGAAACATATGGGCGGTATACAGATGCAGCAATGTATATCGATCCGCGACAAGAATAAAAAGGGGCGAAACATATGATAACTTTTGAAGGCTTGGAACGACGCAAGAAGGGAATTTACCAATGCTTGAAAAAATATAACCTCGAATCATTAAAAGATGCGGAAAATCTTTTAACTAGCCGGGGAATACAGGTGAGAAAATTGGTTCGAAGCATACAGCCGATTTGTTTTGATGATGCGTGTTGGGCATATGTATTGGGCGGAGCCATTGCTATAAAAAAAAGATGTTTTTCTCCCGACGATATTGCCGAAGCCATTGGCGAAGGATTACAGGCTTTTTGTATTCCCGGCTCAGTAGCCGATCATCGCCGTGTCGGTATTGGACATGGGAAATTAGCGGCAATGCTTTTGAAAGAAGAGACAAGGTGCTTCGCTTTATTGGCGGGCCATGAATCTTTTGCTGCTGCTGAAGGTGCTATTGGTATCGTAGAATCGGCTAATACCGTAAGAAGATTTCCCTTACAAGTTATCTTGAACGGTCTTGGTAAGGATGCGGCATATATCATATCGAGAATTAACGGATTTACATATGTCCGCACACAATATAATTATGATACAATGGAACTACATGTTGTTGAATCTACTTCTTTTTCTAGCGGACCTAGAGCTGCAGTACAGTGTTACGGTGCTGAGAATGTGGAAGAAGGAGTAGCCATTATGAAACATGCTGGCGTAGATGTGTCTATTACTGGAAACTCTACGAATATGACACGTTTTCAGCATCCTGTAGCGGGCACATATAAGAAGTGGTGCGTTGACAATGGAAAAACTTTTTTCTCTGTTGCTTCCGGCGGCGGAACAGGCAGAACCGTACATCCTGACGATAACGGCTCCGGCCCGGCTTCTTTTGGGCTGACGGATACAGTAGGCAGGATGCACGCAGACGCGCAGTTTGCTGGTTCATCTTCTGTGCCTGCACATGTGGAAATGATGGGATATATCGGTATGGGAAATAATCCGATGGTAGGGGCTACGGTGGCTTTAGCTGTTGCTATTTCTCAATCATAGGGCTATTAAGGGCTAGGGGTGGCGACGCTTTATAGCCCTTAATATAATTTGAAGTTGAATGTAATGCGGAGGTGATTAATATGATGACAGTTCCCCCGAAGATGCGCTTAGCACTCATCGCGACGTACCCGAAGATGTCGGAAATTTTTATGCAGATGACGCAGCAGGAAGGAATAGAAGGGACAGATATTTTTGCTTGTTTTGAAGAAGCGAGCGAATGTGCTCTAAAGATAGCGCCTAACGTTGATGCTATTCTCAGTCGTGGAGGAACTGGTGCCTATATACAACGTGCGGTGGATATTCCGGTAATCATTATTCCCATTACGTCTTTCGATGTAGTGCAAGCTTTATATAAGCTGAACAAGACCGTCAAAGAAGTTGCATTATTTAACTATCAGCAACATATTTTAGGTATTTCTAACATTGAAAAGATGTTTAATGTTACGATTCATGAATATGCGTTTGAGCATTATGAGGATTTAGAAAAAAATATTATTGATGTTAAGAATAAGAACATAGAAGTTGTAATCGGAGGCATGGTAGCCGTACCGATTGCTAAACGATTTGGACTGACCGGAATAGAACTTAGTGCCGGAGAAGAAACTGTGTACAGAGCTATTCAGGAAGCGAAGCATGTCATACAAATTCGCAACAGCGAGCGGATGCAAAATACGATATATAATGCTATTTTCAATTCAATTGGCGACGGCATCATTTTTACTAATACTGAAAATAAGATTGAATTCATCAATCCAGTAGCTAGAAAAATATTTTCGCTAGGAGGGAAAAAACTCCAAGGTAAGTCTGTTGTTGATTTTATTCCAAATACGAGAATTCCAGAGGTACTGAAAAGCGGAAACAAAGAATTAAATTCCTTGCAAAACGTCGGAGAGATGACGATCATGACGAACCGCATACCGCTGATGTTTGACAACAAGCAAGTCGGTGTCGTTTGTACATTTCAGGATATTACGAAAATACAACATTTAGAACAAAAAATCCGCAGGGAAATGCAGGCGAAAGGATTTGTTGCTAAATACCATTTTGACGATATCATTACATGTAATGATACGATGAAGAAAATAAAAAAAATTGCCTCCATTTATGCAAAGACTTCTTCAGCTATTTTGATTGAAGGAGAATCTGGGACTGGAAAAGAATTGTTTGCGCAGAGTATTCATAATGCCAGCGATTTTTGCAACGGCCCCTTTGTGGCAGTGAATTGCGCCGCTTTGCCGGAAGATTTGTTGGAAAGTTTGTTGTTTGGTTATGAAGGCGGTACTTTTACAGGAGCTCGTAAAGAAGGGAAAAGTGGCCTCTTTGAGTTGGCTCATAACGGCACGATATTTTTAGATGAAATTGGGGAAATATCTAATTCATTACAGGCGCGCTTGTTGAGAGTATTACAAGAGAAAGAAGTTATGCGGGTGGGAGGAGATAAAAATATTCCCATTAATATTAGGGTCATCAGCGCGACTAATAAAAATTTATTGCAGCGGATTAACAATAGAGAATTTCGCAGTGATTTATATTACAGGTTAAATGTGTTCAATATTGCGATACCGCCATTGCGTTTACGGACAGAAGATGTTATTTACTTGCTAGAAGCTTTTATGAAAAAGATGAATATAAGATTAAGCGAGGAACTGAAACAAAAAATATATCCTTGTCTAGTAGAATATAATTGGCCTGGAAATGTCAGAGAACTTCAAAACGTGGTAGAACGATTAGGCTTGCTTGCTGAATATGAAGAACAAGTATTCAATGATCAAGAATTTGATTTTGGTACAACAGTTTTTAAGGCTTTTCAAGAAAATAGTAACAGAATCAATATGTGTATTGATATTTCTAACGGATTAAAGACAGCATTAGCCCAAGCAGAAAAAGATATCATTCAATATTTGTTGTCAAAATTTAATGATGACCAACAAAAAGTAGCCGATTATCTGGGTATTTCTCATACCTCTTTGTGGAGAAAACGGAAGGATTTAATGAAATAAGCTTATTATAAATAAATACTATTAATTATGAAATGGGTGTGCCGCACGAAGAAAAATATCCTCTTTGTATGATAGCCCCGTTACATGATGTTTGAGAGTGCATCAGGACGGGATAGATCGATTATTGCCTTATCTATACGGTTTTTACAGTGATGGTTTCGCCCCATGACGTGTTCTTTTCTTTTTTTAATTAAATATTTTAAGCTTTTTGGAGACTGAAAGTTACATTCCTTAGTGAAAGCATAAGATTCCATTTACATCAGACGCTGAGGCAGCCTTTGAATTGAGATCTGTACTGTCGTCCCTCACAAATTACTTACATTAAGTCGCCCTCCGTGCGAAGACAGTTCCTGTATTTTTCGTATGCATCATGACCGCGGCTTGTATATTTTATAGTATGCGAAATATATACTTATTACGTATATAAGGGAATATATGCTATTGGGTCAGGAAAATATTTCCTGTATAAATACAAAAAAAGCCTATGGTAATAAGGGAAAGTATGGTATTATTAAAATCATACAAATGTATTTATAGGAGGGATTTTTTATGGAATTGCTTAGGAATTGGAAGGTGCACCTATTTGCGTTCATTATCATCATTATTGCAGAACTGATAGGTGTTCATTCTTTCGGTCTCGTCGTATTTTTACCGCTGCTGTATGCACTGGTAATGGGCGGCATCCTCAGTTATCCGTCTCTTGGAGTCATGAATGAAAAAATGATGGATGTAGCCGGCAAGGTCATGCCGATTGCCATGCTGGTGCTGATCGTAAAGATCGGGCTCGGTATCGGGCCGAACCTGCACATGCTGCTGAATTCCGGCTGGGCATTGATCATGCAGGAATTAGGCCACTTCTTCGGTACGATCGTCTTCGGTCTTCCCATGGCGTTGGCCTTAAAGATGGGCCGCGAAGCTATCGGCGCCTGCTATTCTATCGACCGCGAACCGAACGTAGCGATTATTGCTGAAAAATACGGTATCTTTTCTCCTGAAGGCCGCGGCGTTATGGGGATGTACATCTGCGGTACCTTGTTCGGCGCGCTGTGGATTTCTATTCTGAGCGGCATTATCGCCCGGACGGGATTTTTCCATCCCTATGCCCTGGCGATGGGCGGCGGCATCGGCAGCGCCAGCATGATGGCCGCGTCTATCGGTTCTCTGGTCGCCGTATTCCCGGAAGAAGCGCAGCGCATCCAGGCCTATGCCGGCGCGGCAAACCTCATGACGACCATTTTGGGTATTTACTTCGCCCTGTTCATTTCCCTGCCCGTTACGGTTAAGGTATATGAGCTGGTTACGGGTGATAAACGGTCTAAAAACGCTCCTGTCGAAGCGGTTCAGGAAGAAAACGTCGTTGCCGACGCCGTTCCCAAGGCTGCGGAAAAGCAGAGCTTTGGCGACATGATGCGCGACACGATCATCATTTTAGTATTGACCGGTATTTTCTGCACTGTCGGCAACTGCGTCGGCTTCGGCGGCACCTTTGCCGATTCGGCTATCAGCTCTATCGTCTTTGTCGTCCTGTCCCTCATCGGCGTGCTGCTGGCCCATGTTCCCGGCCTGAATAAGCTGCCTATCGTGTTCTGGGCATCTATCATCGCCGTCATCGTGTCGATTCCCGGATTCCCCGGCGAAGCCTGGATTACTCAGACGACGGGCAAGTTCAGCGTACTGGCTGCGACGACGCCGATCCTGGCCTATGCCGGCTTGTCGCTGGGCAAAGATATTCCGGCCTTTAAGCGCCTGTCCTGGCGTATCGTTCCCGTAGCGCTTATGGTAGCGACAGGTTCGTTCCTCGGCGCGACGATTATGGCGGAAATCGTCCTTCATCTGGAAGGCATATTCTAAGCAAGCAAATCTTATGAAAAAAGGTGTGTGCGAATGACAAAAGAAGAATTAAAAAAAGCGGTGTGCGAAGCCATTGAAAAGCGCTTCGACGACATAAAGGCCTTCGGCGAATCTATCTTCGCCGAACCGGAATTGGGCTACAAGGAATATAAGACGTCGGCTAAGGTAAAGAAAGCCTTCGACGAACTGGGTATTTCCTATACGGACGGCTGGGGCATCAACGGCGTAAAAGGCCGCATGAAGGGGACGAAATCGGACCGCACCGTCGCTGTCTTCGGCGAGCTGGACGCCTTGGTCTGCCGCAATCATCCCGGCGCCGACGAAACGACGGGAGCGGCGCACTGCTGTGGCCACTACGTACAGATGGCCAACCTGATGGCCGTCGCCATGGCCCTGCACGATACGGACGCCATGAAATATTTGGGCGGCGACGTCGTTTTATTTGCCGTACCCGCTGAAGAATGCATCGAAATCGAATACAGGAATTCCCTGCGGAATAAGGGAAAAATTCATTTCCTCGGCGGCAAGGAAGAAATTATTTACCAAGGCGGCTTCGACGATATCGACGCGGCGATGCAGATGCACGTCACGACGACGGACGACCTGCAAGGCGAAATACAGCTCGGAAGTCCCTGCGACGGCTTTATCAGCAAGCTCGTCGAATACCATGGCAAAGCGGCGCACGCCGCAGCGGCTCCGCACGACGGCATCAACGCCCTGAACGCGGCCATGCTGGGCCTCATGGGCGTCAACGCTCTGCGTGAAACCTTCCGCGAAGAAGATTACGTCCGCTTCCATCCCATCATCACCAGCGGCGGCGACTTGGTAAACGTCGTTCCCGATCACGTGCGGATGGAAAGCTACGTCCGCGCTGCTTCTGTCGAGGCCATTAAGGAATATAACGCCAGCGTCGACCGGGCCCTGCAGGCTGGGGCGATGGCCGTCGGCGCGACTTGTGAAATCCAGAATCTGCCGGGCTACCTGCCCATGCGTCAGGATAAAAAACTGACGAAGCTGCTGGAAGAAAACTGCCAGTCCATCTTCGGCGCAGAGCACATCCGCTATACGCCTCAGGATACGGGCAGCACCGATATGGGCGACGTATCGCACCTCATGCCGATTATCCATCCCTGGGTCGGCTGCGTCCACGGCGCGCTGCACAGCGTGGATTTCACCCTCTTTGAAGAAAAGACGGCCTACACGAAGACGCCCCAGGCGCTGGCCTGCGTCCTTATCGACTTGCTTTACGGCGACGCCCAGGGCATCGAAGACCTGCTGGACGGCTACAAGCCCCTCATGACGAAGGAAGAATATCTGGAGTACATGGCGTCCATAAAATAACGGCGTTTTTAAACGAAAGGTAATCGGGCCGTAACGATATACGGAATTGTCTGACGAAACAGGCCGTCGAGGGCCGCGGTACAAATGCGCGCGGCAAGGCGGCCTGTTTTTTTGATGCAGGAAAGCGCCGCTGGTACCTGTATGATATATAAATCATGAGCATACTGGTCATATAAAAATGATACGGTAAAGTTATCAGACTCCATTGACAAGAAAGGAAAATAGTATAAACTTATACAAAAATAAAAGTGTTCATATAATGGAACAGGACGAACGACAGCGCCATGAAATAGGGGATATGGTCTTTCTTGGCTTCGTCGTCTATGGAGAAAGAAGGAAGTTTCAGTGGAAATCAGTCTGATATTACTAAAGGAAACGGTAAAGCTGTTTCTCATCATGCTCATGGGCTTCGCTCTCATACGGACGGGCAAGCTGCGCAGCTCCGACGGCAAGGCTTTGTCCGTCCTGCTGGTCTATCTCATCCTGCCGTGCGTCATCATCCATTCCTTTCAGGTAGAGCCGAGCGAGGCCGTGCGCAGGGGGCTGCTCTTCGCCTTTTGCGCCGCCGTCGCCGTTCACGCCTTGTTCATCCTCCTCACGGCGGCCTTCCGTCCCCTTTTCAGCCTGAAGGCTGTTGAGCAAATGGCCTTGATTTATACCAATGCGGGCATACTGGTCTTTCCCCTGGTCACAGCCCTGCTGGGGACGGAGTATCTCATTTATCCCTGCGCCTACGCCGTAGTCCAGCTGATATTGCTATGGACGCACGGCTCCTGCCTGCTCTGCGGGCGAGGAGAAATCCATATCCGCAGCATCGTCTGCAACATCAATATCTTGGCCATATGCTTCGGCGCAGCCCTCTTTCTGCTGCATATTTCCCTGCCTCCCCTCATCGACCAGACTATGGGCAGCGTCGGCTCTATGATCGGTCCCGTCGGCATGCTCATTACGGGCATGGCTATTGCCGACTGCGATTTGAAGGAAATCTTCGGCAAGCTTCGTGCCTATCTGCCCGTAGGCCTGCGGCTCGTCGTATATCCCGTCGTCCTGTCCTGCGTTCTGGCCCTGTTGGGTGCGGCATCTTTTGTCGACGACGGGAAGAACATTCTCATGACGATATTTTTAGCGTCTATTACGCCGACGGCGGCTATCGTCACGTCTATGGCCGCCTTATACGACAAGGACCCAGTGTATTCGGCCGAGCTGTGCGTCTTATCGACGATATTGTCTATCCTTACGATGCCGGCCCTCTTATTCGTATTTGACAAATTGATATAAAGACTTGCCATCGCGGCGAAAGGCCCTCCGTCCATGAAGACGGCGGGCCTTTCGTTCATTAAGGTGATTTAGTTGAATATGGGAATCATAGGAGAGAATGCGAAGCTATTGGTCGTCGACGTTGATGATCTTCGACGGGTTGAGGATGTTGTTGGGGTCGAGGGCCTTCTTGATGGCGCAGATCATCTTGTATTCGCCGGGAGGCGTGCAGCGCTTGAAGTCGTGGAGCTTTTTGTAGCCGATGCCGTGTTCGCCGGACATCTTGCCGCCTAAGGCGTATACTTCGTCGAACAGGTCTTTATGGAAGCCTTCCATCTTTTCCATCCATTCGATAGGAGACAGCTTGTCGACGTTCAGCGGCAGGACATGGATGTTGCCGTCGCCGATATGAGCCGACGTTACGCTGTAAATGCCGTGTTTTTCTTCCAGTCCCGGAATCTTGGAGGTGATTTCGGCGATGTGTTCGAGGGGAACGACGAAGTCTTCGGCGACGAACATGATGTCGATGTCGCGGGCCGCTTCGGCGAATTGACGGCGGCATCCCCAGATGCGGTCGTCGGCCTGGATGACGTCGACAGCGCCCATGGCGTCGCACAAATCGCTCAGTTTTTCCATCTTCTTATCCAGTTCGTCTTCGTCGAACGTTTCTACCGTAATGATGACGTAGCAGCAGCCTTCGTCGACGTGGGGCAGGGATACCTTGCAGAACTTGCTGCACATGGACAGGGCCTTGTTGTCCATGTATTCGATGCTCGTCGGTTCGAGGCCGGCCTTGAGGATTTTGTTGGGCAGGGCAAAGCCTTTTTCGTCTTCCTTGAAGATGGCGACGAGGTCGAATTTATACGGCGGCAGGGGACGGAGCTTCAGCGTGACTTCCGTTACGATGCCCAGGGTGCCTTCGGAGCCGCAGATGAGCTGTTCCAGGCAGTAGCCTGTGGAGCATTTCTGCAGGCGCGCGCCGACGTCGACGATGTCGCCTGTAGGCGTGACGACCTTCATGCCGTAAATCTGGTTGCGCGTCGTGCCGTATTTGACGGCCTTGTTGCCGCCGGCGTTGGTCGCGACGTTGCCGCCGATCTGGCAGCTGTCGGCGCTGCAGGGGTCGCCGGCGTAGAGCAGGCCGTATTCGTTGACCGTCTTTTGGATGACGCTGGTGCGGACGCCGGTCTGGACGACGGCGTACATGTTGTCCGTATCAATTTTCAGGATTTTGTCCATGCGGTCCAGTTCCATGACCATGCCGCCGTGGACGGGGATAGCGCCGCAGGCGACGCCGGAGCCAGCTGCGCGGGGCGTAATCGGTACGAGGTATTTATTGGCGAGCTTTACGACTTCCGCTACTTGTTCCGTCGTTTCGGGGAAGACGACGACTTCCGGCGTGTGGAACCAATAGGAGTTCCCTTCTTCGTCCGTCTTGTAGACGTCTAATTTTTCCGGGTCGACGGTGACGCCCTTTTCGCCTAATACGTTTTTCAGTTCCTGTACTAATTCGTCCGTTACTTTGTTGAATGTTGACATACGATGACACGCTCCTTCTGCAAGTGATTAAAAATAAACAGGATATGCTGATAATGCCTTATTCTTCGACGGTCCGGTTGCCCCAGAGAGAGGCGATAAACGAACAGAATACCGTCGTAAAGACGACGCCGATGGCTCTGGGGATGGCGGCCAGGGGATCGAAGTACGTAATGCCCAGCGTTACGGCCAGGGCCGTGTTCTGCACGCCGATGACGAAGGTCATAGCCTTGCCCTTAGCCTGGGGCATGCGCAGGATGCGGGATACGGAAAAGCCGACGATCAGGCCGATGACGGTGTAGAGGATCATTGCGACGGCGGCCATCAGGGCCACGGTCTGCAGCCGTTCGACGTTCAGGGCCACGACGACGAGGATGATGCCCAGCAGGGCCAGCACTGTAAATAAGGGGACGATCTTTTGAATGACCGGCATCTGCTTTTTGCAGACCTTATTGACGATAAGCCCTAAGACGATGGGAATGATGATAATCTGAATAATGCTGATGAATAATCCCACGGCGTCGATGTCTACGTACTGCTTTACGTAAAACAGGAGCAGCACGGGCATGATAAATGGCGCTACGATGGTGCTGATGCTGGAAATGGTGACGGACAAGGCCTTATCGCCCTTTGCCAGGAAGGTCATGACGTTGGACGACGTACCCGTAGGACAGCAGCCGAGGAGGACGAAGCCGACGAGGAGCATCGGCGAGAGGTTGAGGAAGGTGCCGATGCCGAGCCCGACGAGGGGCATAAAGACGTACAAGGTGACGACGCCGATGATGACGTCCTTCGGTCGGGAGAAGATGAGCTTAAAGTCGTTGGGTGACATGGACAGGCCCATGCTGAGCATGATAATGCCTAAAAAATAGGAAATCCAGCTGCCGTAAGGCTTCAGCGGCTCGGGAAAGAAATAGGCAAATACGGCGCAGAGGATGACCCACAACGTGACGTATTTGGTAAAAAAGGAAACAAATTTTAATAAACCAGCCATGACCTAAACACCTCCGCTTGTAAAAGAATCTGCTTTGTGTAATTGGCTTTGATAAAACGAACACGTTCCATTTATAACATGTTTTAAATGCATATTATAAATGCGTTTTAGTTAATTGTAGAATATCCTATCCTTCCGAATGTGTCAAAATTTGTACAAACGGCTGGGAAAAGGGTGAAATTATTCAGCTTAAGGCCATAAAATGACTGGAATGTTAAACAAAAAATAAAAGCATTGCCGTAAATTTAATTACAGACAATGCTTTTGACTTTTGAAATATGATATTTATAAACTGTTTATATGAAATAATTTAAGGAAGTGGGTGTTGAAGAAGCTCAGGTGACGGCGCAGGATGGATTCGGCCAGCTGGCGGTCGTGCAGGGCTAGGACGTCGCAGATGACCAGGTGATCCGTTTCGATGATGTCGTAATACCCTTCGGGCGGATTGTAAATCATATAGCTGCGGTAGCGGAACAGCTTGAACTTGATTTGCTCGTACAGGTCGGATAATAAAGGCGAATCGGCGAGCATGACGAGCTTTAAGTGGAATTGGTATTCCAAATCCATGATCGTCCGCGACAGGACGTCCCGGGGCGTTTCGTCTACGCGGCAGCATATGTCGTTCATTTGGCGGGCCAAGCCGCGCAGTTCTTCCAACTGCCTATCCGTCGCGACGACGGCGGCCCGGCCGGCGGCGTACGATTCCAAAAGGAAACACAGCTCCTTTAAATCGGTGTATTCCTTGATGGAGAAGCCCGTCACGCTGTACTTATGGGATTTTTTGACGTAGCCCTCCTTTTCCAGACGGCTCAGGGCGTATTTCATGGGCGAACGGCTGATGCCCAGCTGTTTGGCCACGGCGTTTTCGTTAATCCAGCTGCCGGGAGGGATACGGAAGCATACGATTTCCTGAAGCAAAATCGTGTAGGTAATGTCGTTCAGCGACATGAACGGGTTTTGTTGCTGGAGTAATTCTATCGACATCTTGTCCATCCGGGTACCTCCTGTCCAGAGCCATTGTACAGCTTTATTATAGCAGGACTTCCGGCAATGTGTAGGGACGGGGACTTTCAAAATCTGCAAGGAGCGCCGCGCCGGCCCGGACGGGGAGACACGGCGCGGCAGACGGCTTATGGCCGGCAGTTTCGGGATAGATGAAGATTTTTAATGTGAATTTGTAATGGTAAATATGTTTTTTTATTATTTATAAAATTCATGATACGATGTACAATATAAATAAATGATATAGCTCCTTCGGGAGAGGGGAAGGCAGGTTAAGTATGGACATCAAGAGATATTTAGCCAGGGAAGGCGAAAAAATTGATTTGAGCAAGTTTTCTACAGTCTGCGACGTCGACATAGATAAGGAAAAGGTCAAGACGGAGCTCATGCCCCAGGCCATTGAAGAAATGAAGCAGTGGCAGGAAAAGCTGTTTGCCGAAGGCCAGTACGGCATTTTGATCGTGCTGCAGGCCATGGACGCGGCCGGCAAGGACGGCACGATCAAGCACGTGTTCGCCCGCCTGAACCCGGCGGCGGTCCACGTTCACAGCTTCAAGCAGCCCAGCACGGAAGAAAAGGAACACGACTACATGTGGCGCGTCAACAAGGCCCTGCCCAGCCGCGGCGAAATCGGCATATTCAACCGCTCTCACTACGAGGACGTCGTCATAGCACGCATTCACAACTTGATTGAAAGCGACGGCCTGCCGGAAGAGCTGATCAGCGACGGCATCTGGAAGAAGCGGTACCGCCAGATTTGCGACTGGGAAAAATACCTGACGGAAAATGGGTTCCCGGTCATCAAGATTTTTCTCCACGTGTCGAAGGCCGAGCAGAAAAAGCGCCTCATCGACCGCATCGTGACTAAGCAGAAGAACTGGAAGTTTTCCATGTCCGACATCGAAGAACGGCAGTACTGGAACCGCTATCAGAAGGTATACAGCGAAGTCATCTCGGCGACGACGAAGAACTACGCGCCGTGGTACGTCGTGCCGGCGGACAACAAGTGGTATACGCGGTACGTCGTGGCCCAGATTGTCCTGAAATCGCTGCGGGAGATCAATCCCGATTTCCCCAAGCTGTCGGCGGAGGTAGAAAGCCAGCTGGAGCAGTTCCGCAAGATTTTGAAAAACATCGACATTGAAGACTTGAAATCCATCAAAGAAAGCATGAAATAAAAGTCCTTGACATAGGGATATATGTCATGCTATAGTAAATGAAATTACATATTGCAGGTCAGGTGTCGCAGACTTAATAGAGAAGACCGGTGCAATGCCGGCGCGGTCCCGCCGCTGTAAGGATGAGCTATGCTGCATGATGTCACTGTGCCCCATAGGCATGGGAAGGCGCAGCGGAGCGATGAATCCGAGCCAGAAGAACTGCCTGACTGATAATCACCGACAGACCTGCGAGCGATGGGGATGGAGATTGAATGCGTATATGACGCTATGACTATGCCGCACGGGATTCGTGCGGCATTTTATATATGCCTATGCGTTGGGTGGTGACGGCAGTATGTAATCATCAACGGACATAGGAGTGATAGTATGAAGAAGGAACGATGGAAGAAGGTTGTGACGATGGCAGTACTTGGCATTTCAATCGGCGCGGTCGGCGCCCTTCCGGCCAGCTCGGCCGGCTATACCCTGAATCGGGAGGTAAAGAACGCTACGCCGGCCCTGCGTCAGGCGGCGCAGATCGGCGTCCGGTCATACGACAATCCGGCCATGCAGGATGCGGAAAATAAAGACGCTATCCTCGTATTGAGTTTCGGCACGACGTACGCGGAAAACAGGGCGGCGACGATCGATAAGACCGTAGCGGAAATCCAGGCCGCCCATCCTGATACGAAGGTCGTCTCGGCCTTTACGTCCCACATCATTATCGACCGCATTCAACAGAACGAAGGCCTGCGTATTCCTACGCCGGAGCAGGCTCTGGAACAGCTGAAGAACGAGGGCTATACGCGCGTCGCCGTTACGACGCTCAACGTCATTCCCGGCATAGAATACGATTACAACGCCGCCTTGTTCGAGATGTACAAGGGCCAGTTTAAAAAGATGACCTTGGGCACGCCTGTCCTGTATTGGATGGGCCAGGAAAACCAGCGCGACGACGTAGCCGAATTCGTGCAGGCCATGGGGACGCAGTTTCCCAGGTTAGGCGAGACCGATGCCGTCCTGGTCATGGCCCACGGCACGCCCCATCCGGCCAACGCCTATTATTCCGTCCTGCAGAGCCGCTTTGACGCGGCCGGCCTGGGGAAGGTCTTCGTCTATTCCGTCGAAGGCTGGCCCCACCTCGATACGGTCATTCCGATGCTGAAGGCTAAGGGAATCGAGCATGTGACTATCATGCCTATGATGGTCGTCGCGGGCGACCACGCCAACAACGACATGGCCGGCAGCGAAGAAGATTCCCACAAGAGCATCTTGGAAAGAGCCGGCTTTGCCGTCACGCCGTATATTCACGGTCTGGGCGAAAACGAAGCCGTCCGGCAGTTGTTCGTGGAGCGGGCAAATGAAGCCTGGGCTGTGCTGGAAAGAAATACAAAATAAAGATTCATTTATATATGCAAATACGGCATTGGGTCTGCATCCCAATGCCGTATTTGCATATATGTATCGTTATTTCAAGGATAAGGTCCGCTCGATGAGGGGCTTGTACTGGTCGTATTTTTGGTTCAGCTGCTCCAGCGTATACTGATGGTATACGTTCAAGTCCTTTAAGCCCTGGAAATACTTGAGGAAGATAGAGTGGAGCCGGCGGTTGACGATGAGGTAAAAGGGGCTGGCCTGATTGTGGATGTATTTCTTATTCTTTTTCAGGAAGCCCGTCTTATAGTTGGAGTAGAAGGACACGTTTTCACCCTTGTACGTCGAATCGCCGCCGAAGGAGGGCAGCACGCCGATGACGATGTGCGGGTTGATCTGCATCGTTTCCAGCACGGTCTGAATGTGTTCCTTCCGTTCTTCCGCCGTCAGGGAGTATTCCACGTCGGTCAGGTAGATGTATCCCGTTTCTAAATACCGCATGAGGGACGACGTCGTCGTGATGAACTCGATTTCCGCGGCGTTTACGATTTCTTCCCACGTGACGCAGAGGCGCTGGACTGAGAAGGCCTGCTCCGGTGATACTTGGCGGATAATGCTTTCGAAGACTTCATGAGGCAGGAGGAATTCAAAGCCGTTCGTCAGGAAGAAGAAAAAGCTGTTTGCCGCGTAGAAGGCCGTGCGGTATCCCATTTCGTCCATGCCGAGGGAGCTGCTGACGGAAATGAGGGGTTCCTTTTCCGTGCCTGTAAAGCTGAATTTTTCATAAATGTCCCAAACCGTCGATTCGTCGAAGATGTACGTGCACATGGTGAACCGGGGCGGATTGTTGGACATGGCGTACTGGACGGCGAAGGCGCCGCGCAGGATGATGAGGTTGGCGTTTTGAATGTCGCAGAAGTCGTAGAAGACGAAATCGAAGTCCAAAAAGCGGTTGATCATCTTATACAGCTGCTGCACGTATTCAGGGTTCTGCTCCAGCTTGTCCATGTCCAGTCCCACGCGGATGGTTAGCTTCACCGAGTCCAGCTGAATCGAATCGAAGTATTTCCAAAAACCGGCCTGGTACAAGGTGCAGAATTCGCCGAGGATGAGGAGCTCGCCGTCGTTTTCGAGGTTCTGGACGCCCTTCTGCAGCAGGTCGGCCAGGAAGGCCGCCGTGTCGTGGTGGCCCGTAATGACCTGAATGGACGGGCGGTTTTCCTTTACCTTTGTCGCGTGGTTCTGGTGCAGCGTCGATCGGTAGGCGGCGCAGAGATATTGACTGATTTCAAAGCCCAAATCCTTGACTTCACAGGAAATGGGGAAGGTTTTATAAAATTTTTCTTCTTTTTTCTGTTTTACGATTAATTCGGCAAAATAATTGCCCATTTCTTCGTTGATGCGTTCTACATACCGGGACGAAGGCAACTTTGTGCCGTTGCTCCACTTGTTGACGTACGATACGTCGTAGCCTACGATATCGGCGAGGGAAATAAATTTCGCCTGCGTAAACGTAATCAGCCTTTTTAACGTAGATGCGTAGCCGTCTGAAATCATCGTGGAATCCCTCCTTTTTCGTTTCTTTGCCTAAAAATGCAAAAAATGGCCGATGCCCGTCTGAGTAATGTATCATCATTATAGCACAGCATATATTGGGTGGCAAAAGGATTTCACGAAGGAAGAAAAAAGTCAAAAAAGAAGGCAAAGGAATGTTGTGGACTGGAAATGCGTGCGAATTTATGCCAAACAGTCCTGTTTCATTTCGTCGGGAAAGTTTGTATACTAAAGGCACAAAGTCAAGCGGAAGCAAAACGCTGCTCGGCCAATTTATTATTTCTCCCAAGGAGGTTTATTCAAAATGGCTTATCAGAACATTGAATTTACAAAAGAAGACGGCATCGGTATCTTGACGATTAATCGTCCGAAGGCTCTCAACGCCTTGAATACAGAAACGGTTATGGAACTGAATGACTGCGTCGGCAAAATCGAAAACGACGCGGAAGTTAAAGTCCTCATCGTTACCGGCGGCGGCGCTAAATCCTTCGTAGCCGGCGCAGATATCGTCGAAATGTCCACGAAGAACGCCGTAGAAGGCCGTCACTTCGGAAAGATCGCTCAGGATACGTTTACTCGTATTGAAAATCTTCCCCAGCCGGTTATCGCCGCTGTAAACGGCTACGCTCTCGGCGGCGGCTGCGAACTCGCCTGCGCTTGCGATTTCCGCTATGCTTCCGACAACGCTAAATTCGGCCAGCCCGAAGTCGGCCTCGGCATTACTCCCGGTTTCGGCGGCACGCAGCGCCTTCCCCGTGTCGTTGGCCGCGGCTACGGCAAAGAACTGATCTTCACGGCTCAGATGATCGACGCTCAGGAAGCATACCGCATCGGCCTCGTAAACAAAGTCGTTCCTCAGGAACAGCTCATGGACGAAGCTAAAAAGACGGCTAAGAAGATCGCTTCCAACGCTAAAATCGCCGTACAGCTTGCTAAAGCAGCTATCAACCGCGGCATCAACTGCGACGTTATTACCGGTATCGCCTATGAAGACGAAGTATTCGGCCTCTGCTTTGCTACGGAAGACCAGAAGGAAGGCATGGCTGCTTTCGTTGAAAAACGCAAAGCAAACTTCACAGACAAATAATAGACTGTCTGCCTGACCTGCATCGGTTAAAAAAGGCGTCATGTATCGTGACGCCTTTCTTAATAAAGTATAGTATGTATTAGGAAATATTTTTAGGAGGAATATTACTCATGGATTTCAAACTCACAGAAATGCAGCAAGACATTGCCAATCTCGCTAAAGATTTTGCTACAAAACGCCTGGCTCCGACCGTCAAAGAACGCGACGAAAAGGAAATCTTCGACCGCGCTATCCTCGATGAAATGGGCACCCTCGGCCTCCTCGGCATTCCCTGGGAAGAAGAAAACGGCGGCGTTGGCGCCGACTTCCTCAGCCTGGCCGTTGCCTGCGAAGAAGTCGCTAAAGTCGACCCTTCCATCGCTTTGAGCTTCGAAGTTCACACCATGCTCTGCTCCTGGCCTATCTGGAAGTTCGGCACGGCAGAACAGAAGGAAAAATATTTGAAACCCCTGGCAGAAGGCACGAAGCTCGGCGCTTTCGGCCTTACCGAACCCAACGCCGGCACGGACGCCCTCAACGGCTCCTCCACGGCTGTTAAGGAAGGCGACTACTACATCCTCAACGGTTCCAAGGTATTCAACACCAACGGCGGCGAAGCCGACGTAACCATCGTATTCGCAGCTACGGACAAATCCAAGGGCGCGAAGGGCATGAGCGCGTTCATCGTCGAAAAAGGCATGGAAGGCTTCACCTACGGCAAACAGGAAGTTAAAATGGGTATCCGCGCTTCCGTACAGCGTGAACTCGTATTCCAGAACGTCAAAGTTCCGGCAGCCAACCTCCTCGGCAAGGAAGGCGAAGGCTTCAAGATCGCTATGATGACCCTTGACGGCGGCCGCGTAGGCGTCGGCGCACAGGCTTTGGGCATCGCTGAAGGCGCGTACAACGAAGCTGTTAAATACGCAAAAGAACGCGTTCAGTTCGGCAAACCCATCGCTACGAAGCAGGCCATCGCCTTCATGCTCGCTGACATGAAGCTGAAAATCGAAACGGCTCGCCTCGCCGTATACAAAGCTGCCTGGAAGATGGGCCAGCCCGACGTGAAGTCTTACTCCATGGATGCGGCTATCGCGAAGAAATACGCTTCCGATATCGCTATGCAGGTCACGACGGACGCCGTACAGGTCTTCGGCGGCTACGGCTTCACCCGCGAATACCCGGTAGAACGGTACATGCGCGACGCCAAGATCACCCAGATCTACGAAGGCACGAACCAGGTACAGCAGATGATTATTTCCGGCGCTATCCTGAAATAATTCAGCAGGACCTCTTTAGAAATACGCATTCACATAGTAGAAGTACGAAAACGCTTATAGAAAAAATCGCTCGTAAAAAAGGAGCCGCAGTTTCGCTTGCTGCGACTCCTTTCATCGTATACGGGAAATTGGCAGATAGGTTATTGCAGAAAGACTCTCCAAAGGCCGATGATCAAGAATATCATGACGATGATAAAGCTGACGACCCGGGTCTTGGAGAAAATTTTCGGATTGTTCTGCATGTTTTTCGGCGGCGCCGGCGGCGGGACGATTTGTTTCGTGCCGCAGATGGGGCACATGAGGACGCCGTCGCGCAGCTCTGTGCCGCAGGTAGGACAAATCACGGTATCATCTCCTAATTCTATATATCACTATTACTATAGGGGGATAGGCGGGGGCTGTCAAGAGGCGGGCCGGCGGAATGTATTCTCTCCTGAATTGATATACATTTCCCTTGTTTTTTGATATAATAAAAAAAACACGTGCTCCAGAAGGCCTTCTGATGGAAAACGTCATAGGCATGCAGCCGTACTTATCTGCAAAGAAGAGATTCTGCGCAGGCGAGGCGAAAGCACGTATAGTTGAAAGCTACGAGGCTCTGTGTTTTCGCACAGAGCTTTTTTGTTTATAGGCAAAGGAGGAAGACCATGGAAACAAGATTAGCCCTTATCGGAATTATCGTAGGCAAGCGGGACGAGACGACGAAGCTCAACGAGCTCCTTCACGAATACGGCCAGTATATCGTCGGCCGCATGGGCATTCCGTACAAGGACAAGGATATCAACGTCATCAGCATTATTATCGACGCGCCGCAGGATACGATCAGTGCCCTGTCGGGAAAGCTGGGCATGCTTCCCAATGTGAGCACGAAGACGATCTATCCGCCGCTGCCGCAGTAGAGGTGAGACCATGCTGAAACTTGCGATTTACGGCAAAGGCGGCATCGGCAAGTCGACTATGACCAGCAACCTGGCGGCGGCCTTCGCCTATTTGGGAAAGAAAGTCATACAAATCGGCTGCGACCCCAAGGCCGATTCGACGCTGAACCTGCTGGGCGGCAAGCTGCTTGAGCCGGTCATGAATTACCTGCGCGAGCACGACGACGACCCGCAGACTATCGAAGAGATTTCGCGCGTCGGCTACGGCGGCGTCCTGTGCATCGAAACGGGAGGCCCGACGCCGGGCCTGGGCTGTGCCGGCCGGGGCATCATCGCTACCTTTGACTTATTGGAAGATATGGGATTGTTTGAACAGTACGAGCCCGACGTCGTACTGTACGACGTGCTGGGCGACGTCGTCTGCGGCGGCTTCGCCGCGCCGATCCGCGAGGGCTACGCCGATCAGGTCCTCATCGTCACGTCAGGCGAAAAGATGGCCCTCTATGCGGCGAACAACATCAACACGGCCGTCAAGAATTTCGCCGACCGCAGCTATGCGGAGGTCAAGGGCGTTATCCTGAACCGCCGCAACGTGCCGGGAGAAGAAGAAAAGGTCCGGGCTTTCGCGGAGGAACGGGGGCTGGCTATCGTCGGCGATATTCCCCGCAGCGACGACATCAACCGCTTTGAGGAAGAAGGCAAGACCGTCGTCGAGGGCAATCCGGAACTGCCGATCAGCCAGGTGTTCATTCAGCTGGCACAGACATTATGGAAAGACAAGGATACTGCGATATGACACAACGAAAACCCTATGCGATTACTGTCAGGGAGCTTGCCCGGCGAGGCCGCGGCGATATTCCGTCGGACCTCGTGTCGTCGGCTCACCTCATTTACAACTCGCCGGCGGCCCTGGCCTTTAACTCGCCCGGAGCCCAGGGCTTCGGCGTCAAGCGGGCCGGCCTGGCTATTCCAGGCTCAGTCATGCTTCTCGTCGGCCCGGGATGCTGCGGCCGCAACACGACGATATTGAGCGAAATGGGCGGCTACAGCGACAGATTTTTCTACTACATCATGGATGAAACGGATATCGTGACGGGACGCCATCTGCGGAAAATTCCCCAGGCCGTGGCGGAAGTCGTCGAAGCCCTGCCGCAGGAGCCGACTGTCGTCATGATCTGCATGACCTGCGTCGACGCCCTGCTGGGCACCGACATGGAACGGGTGTGCCGCAAGGCCGAGGCCAAGGTGGGCCTGCCCGTCGTGCCCTGCTATATGTACGCCCTGACCCGCGAAGGCCGCAAGCCTCCTATGGTCGACGTGCGCCGGGCCATTTACTCCCTTCTCGAAAGGGACGACCGCGACAGCCGCACCGTCAACATATTAGGGCATTTTGCGCCGCTCCGCGATACGTGCGAGCTCTACGGCGTTCTGCGCCAGCTGGGCATCCGCCGGGTAAATGAGATTTCCCGCTGCCGTGATTTTGCCGAATATAAGGCCATGTCCAAGGCCAATTTCAACGTCATCCTCCATCCCGAGGCGCGGCTGGCGGCTCAGGATATGGAAAGGCGGCTGGGCATTCCCAGCATCGAGCTGACGCGGCTGTACCAAATCGACAAGATTCGCAGCCAGTACCAGGCCTTTGCCGGCGCCTTAGGCGGGGCCGCAGACGATACGGTATGGCATGACGAAGCGGCGGCCGATGTGGAAAAAGCGGCGAAACAGTACGGCGGCACGACTATCGCTATCGGGGAAATGCAGAACGGCAACGCTTTTGAAATGGCCCTGGCCCTGACGCAGTATGGCTTTGTGGTCAAGGAAATTTACGCCAGCGTGTCGCCTTATGATTTCGCCTATATCCGCCGCCTGGAAGCAGTGAGCCCCGACACGGAGGTATACTCTAATTTATCGCCGTCGATGCTGTATTACGAAGGCGGGGATCATCCCATCGACCTGACTATCGGCAAGGACGCCGCCTATTATCACGACGATGCGGCCCATGTCTTTTGGGACGAAGAGATCCAGCCCTTCGGATACGACGGGCTGCGGGAGCTGCTGCGCCAAATTTCGGCGGCATTGGAAGGGAGGTCGGCCCGATGAAAGGTCTTTGGAAATATATATCGCCCTTCGCACCGGACCAGTCCGGAGCGGCGGCGGTGATGTACGGATTGAACGGCATCGTCGTCATCTGCGACGCCGGCGGCTGCGCCGGCAATATCTGCGGCTTTGACGAGCCGCGCTGGTTCAGCGGCGGCAAGAGCGCCGTATTCAGCGCCGGCCTGCGCGATATGGACGCCATTCTGGGCCGCGATGACCGACTGGTGGCGAAATTGGCCGACGCGGCCCGGCAAATCGACGCTTCCTTCGCCGCCATCGTCGGCACGCCCGTACCGTCGGTCATCGGCACGGATTACCGAGCCTTGAAGCGAATGGCTGAGAAGGAGCTGTCCATCCCCGTCGTCACGCTGGATACGACGGGCATGGAGCTATACGACGCAGGCATTGAAAAAGCGTACGACACGCTGTTCAGGGCCTTTGCCGATCCGTCCATTCAGGCCGAAGACGACGTCGTCGGCGTCATCGGCGCCGTTCCCCTGGACCTCATGCATCCCTGCGACAGGGATGGCATCGTCAGTGCCTTTCGGGAAGAGGGCTGGCGGCAGGTATGGCTGTACGATACCTTCGACGAGATTGCCCAGGCCGGCAAGGTCAGCCGCAACATCGTCGTGTCGCCGTCGGGACTTCGAAGCGCGAAGTACTTGAAAGAAACCTTCGGCACGCCCTACGAATTCCGCTATTTCGGCTTGGAATCGGTGCTGCCGGAGGGGCTCGACCTTTCCGGGACGTCGGTCCTCATCGTCCATCAGCAGACGGCGGCCAACGCCATGCGGGAGCTGGCGGAACGGCGGGGTGCGAAGGCTGTCACCGTCGCGTCGTGGTTTATGGAGCCCCAGGAATGGCGCCGCGAAGGAGACGTACTGCTGAAAGAAGAAGACGATTTCCGCAGCCTGGCCGATAACGACGCCTTTGATATCGTCATGGGCGACCTGTATTTTAAGAAAGCCCTGCCCCATTTCCAGGGCGTCTATATAGATTTTCCCCATTTTGCTGTATCGGGGAGGGAATAAGTTATGAAGACGGAACGGATCTGCGTATTCGGCATCGTCCAAGGTGTAGGCTTCCGGCCCTTCGTAAGCCGTCTGGCGGCGAAGCACGGCCTGGGCGGCACGGTCTGCAATAAGGGCTCGTACGTAGAAATTATCGCTCAGGGAGAAGACGACGCCGTAGAGGCCTTTTGCCGTGACCTGCCGGAGCTGGCTCCGGAGCGGTCGGCCATCTTGAAAATCGACCGGTCGGCGGCGGAGCCGAAGCCCTATGGAGCCTTTGACATCGTGGAAAGCGCCAGAGAAGAAGGCCATATCTTCGTCTCTCCCGACATCGCTGTCTGCGATGCCTGCAAGGCCGAGCTCTTTGACCCGTCGGACCGGCGCTATCTTCATCCCTTTATCAACTGCACGGCCTGCGGGCCGCGCCTGACGATTCTCGACGCCATGCCCTACGACCGGGAGCGGACCAGTATGGGCGCCTTTCCCATGTGTCCGGCCTGTGAATACGAATACACTCATGCCGAGACGCGGCACTACGACGCCCAGCCGGTGTGCTGCAACGACTGCGGCCCCGAAGTGTATCTGCTGGGCCGGACGGAACGGCGCAGGGAGGCTATTACGGAGGCCCGGCGCATCATCGCCGGCGGCGGCATCGTCGCCGTCAAGGGCATCGGCGGCTTTCACCTGTGCTGCGACGCCGGAAATGAAGACGCCGTGCGCCGTTTGCGCCAGTCGAAGCGCCGCCCCGTCAAGCCCCTGGCCGTCATGATGCGCGATATGGACGTCGTCCGGCGCGAATGCGTCGTCGAGGCCGGCGAAGCGGAGATACTGGACGGCTGCCAGAAGCCGATCCTGCTGATGCGCAAAAAGGATGGCGGACGGCTGTGCCCGTCTATTGCGCCGGGCAATTCCAAGGTCGGCGTCATGCTTCCCTATGCGCCTCTGCAGCTCCTGCTGTTTACGTACGACGACGGCGTCGTCATGCCCGATTGCCTGGTCATGACCAGCGCCAACGAATCGGGAGCGCCGATTTGCCGGACCGACGACGACGCAAACAAGGAATTGTCGTCCCTGTGTGACGCCGTGTTGTCTCATAACCGCCGCATACGCCTGCGGGCCGACGATTCGGTCATGGACTTTTATTGCGGTGAGCCCTATATGATACGCCGCTCCCGGGGCTACGCGCCCCTGCCGTTCTTCGTCGGCCCTGACGAGGGAAAGCAGGTGCTGGCTGTCGGCGGCGAACTGAAAAATACGTTCTGCCTTGCTAAAGGCAATTTATATTACCTGTCGCCGTACATCGGCGATCTGAGCGACGCGCGGACTGTCGACGCCCTGCGCGAATCGGTGGAGCGCATGGAATCGCTCCTCGAAGCGAAGCCGTCGGCCGTCGTCTGCGATACGCATCGGCAGTACAATTCCGTCGCCGTCGCTGAGGAATTGGGACTGCCGGTCCTGAAGGTACAGCACCATTACGCCCACGTCTTGTCGTGCATGGCCGAGAACAATTACCTCGAGCCGGTCATCGGCGTTTCCTTTGACGGCACGGGCGATGGCGGCGACGGCACGATTTGGGGCGGCGAAGTGCTTTTGGCCGACGTGCAGGGCTACAGCCGCTTTGCCTCCGTCGCGCCCTTTCATCATGTCGGCGGCGACGCGGCGTCCCGCGAGGGCTGGCGCATTGCCGTAAGCCTGCTGTACGACAATACGGGACGGAATAAGGAACAAACGGCGGCTCTGGCTGAAAAGCTCCGTCTCTGCAGCCAGGAAGAATTGCAGGCCCAGTTTTTCCTGGCTGACAACGGCATCAACACGGCCGTGTCGACCAGCGCCGGCCGCCTCTTTGATGGCCTCAGCGCCGCCCTGGGCCTGTGCCGGCAGTCGACCTTTGAAGGACAGGGGGCCATGGCCCTCCAGTTTGCCGCTGAAGCGTGGGAGCAAACCCACGGAGAAGAGGCTGTCGTCCCCGGCCTGTTGGAACGGCTTTCCGATCGATACGCCCTGGCGACGCAGCGCGTTTTCGACGAATGCGTCCAGTCGTATGTAAAGCACGGCGACGCCGGCAGGGAGGCCTATGCCTTACATAAGGCCTTAGCCGGCATGGTGCTGGCAGCGGCCCGGCAGGCTCGGGAAGAGACGGGACGGAACGCCGCAGCCTTGAGCGGCGGCGTCTTTCAGAATACGCTGCTCCTGCGCCTGTGCTGCCGGGCCTTGGAACGAGATGGATTTACGGTACTGCGTCATCGCCTCGTGCCGCCGAACGACGGCGGCCTGGCCTTAGGGCAGGCTCTGTACGGCATGTACCATCTGCAATAGATTGAAGGAGGAATTACGATGTGTGTAGGATTACCAGCGCGAGTAGTTACGATAAAGGACGGCATGGCCTTAGTCGACGCGTCCGGCGCGCGGCGCGCCGTGTCGGCCGAGCTCATTGACGAGCTGGACCCGGGTGATTACGTCATGGTCCACGCCGGTATGGCTATCGCCAAGATTACCGATACGGACGATCATGAAATAGACGATATCCTGGAGGACTTATGATGGCAGAAGGAAAGAAGAAATCGGCGATGGACATCATCCGAAGCTACGACGGGCCGCCGGTGCGCATTATGGAAGTCTGCGGGACCCATACGCACGAAATATTCCGCTTAGGCCTGCGGCAAATTCTGCCCAAGGAGGTCACGCTCATTTCCGGGCCGGGCTGCCCAGTCTGCGTGACGCCGGTCAGCTTCATTGACGAAGCTATCTGGCTGGCGCTGGAACGAGGCGTTACGATTTGCACCTTCGGCGACCTGGTCCGCGTGCCCGGCTCGGAAGGCAGCCTGGCCACCGCCCGCGGTCAGGGGGCGAAGGTAGAAATCGTCTATTCGCCTGTCGACGCCTGCGGCTATGCGGCAGATCATCAGGACGAACAGGTTGTATTCCTGTCCGTCGGCTTTGAAACGACGACGCCGGCAGCTTGTCTGGCTGTCAAAACGGCAGCGGAACGAGGATTGACTAATTTTTCGATATTAACAGCGAACAAGACGATGCCCCAGGCCTACGAGGCTCTCAAGAACAGCGCCGACGTATTCCTCTATCCGGGACATGTCGAAGCCGTCATGGGGACGAAGCACTGCGAAGGACTGGCGGAGCAGGGGATTTCCGGCGTCGTTGCTGGATTTACGGCGAAAGAACTCTTGACGGCCTTTGCCGTCATCCTGGCGAAATTTCCTCAGGGTAAGTCTTTTTTCAAAAACTGCTATCCCCGCGTCGTCACGGCAGAAGGCAGCTTGCCGGGCCAGCGGCTCATGGCGGAGGTCATGGAGCCCTGCGATTCGGAATGGCGGGGCCTCGGCGTGATTCCTATGTCGGGCCAGCGGCTGCAGAAGCGGTATGGGGCTTATGACGCGCGGCAAAAGTACGGCGTGCCGCCTATGACCGGGCGAGCCAATCCGGCCTGCCGCTGCGGCGAAGTCCTGCAGGGAATCTGCACGCCGCCGCAGTGCCCTGTATTCGGCAGGGGCTGCACGCCGGAGCATCCCGTAGGGGCCTGCATGGTATCGCACGAAGGAGCCTGCTCGGCCTATTATCAATATGGAGGCGGAAATCATGAATGACGTAGTGACGCTGGCCCATGGAAGCGGCGGCAAACAGACGGCGGAATTAATCGATACGGTATTTAAAGCTCATTTTTCTAATCCTGAATTTACGGCCGACGACGCGGCTCTCTTGTCCGTCGGCGGCGCAAATCTGGCCTTTACGACGGACGGGTTCATCGTGTCGCCTCCTGAGTTTCCCGGCGGCAACATCGGCAAGCTCAGCATCTGCGGCACCGTCAACGACCTGGCCTGCATGGGCGCAAAGCCCCTGTACATGACCTGCGCTTTCGTCCTGGAAGAAGGCTTTCCCCTAGCGAAGGTGGAAGCATACGCCGCGGCCATGGCCGAGACGGCGGCTGAGGCGGGCGTGCGCATCGTCGCCGGCGATACGAAGGTAGCCGGCAAGGGACAGGTCGACGGCCTGTTCATTACGACGACGGGCATCGGCCTGGCGACGGAAGGCGTCCATTTGTCGGGCGCCCTGGCCCGGCCCGGCGACGCCGTCA
>ERZ791821.416-NODE-416-length-37546-cov-4.443226_pt1 | contig 37546 bp, 36 predicted proteins | sample MGYA00510300_ERZ791821 | MGnify/ENA primary metagenome ERZ791821 (study PRJEB30046, sample SAMN00792034) | human gut metagenome | study: EMG produced TPA metagenomics assembly of the A metagenome-wide association study of gut microbiota in type 2... | reverse complement strand
TGGAATATAGACAGGAATGAGAAGCAGTGCGAAAGCGCTGTTTTTTTCTTTACAAAATTAAGTAACCTACACATATTGAAAAAAATAAAAATATAGGTTACAATAATAATGGGTGATGAACTATGGAGATACAACAAACTTACAGAATGTTAAAATATCAAGAAGCACTTTATAAAAAGGAGTTGGATATTAAGAAAAAAGAATTACAAGAAATTTCTATGGAAAAGCAAAACATTACAATAAAGAAAATTCATGGCGAATTATATTATTATGCACAACAACGTAAAGATGGAAAGGTCAAAAGCAGGTATCTGTCTCCAGTTATTCCGGGAAAGATAGCAGATATAGAAAATATTCAGTTAAGAATTGAGCATTTGTCAAATGAGATACAAGACTTAGAATGGGATATTATGACTGCAAGTAAGATGCTAGCGTGCTATGAGAAGAGGGCTAAAAAAGAAAATTTCATGGATGAATTTACTTTTGAAGTATACTGGAAAGATGAAATTACGGCCAGAGTATATGTGAAAAAGAAAAATGTTATTGTATCACGCTTTTCAGACAATCCAGGGAGACAACTATTTGCAGAGAAGAAGATGACTCGTTATCAGTTAGGCAAGATCTTAGAATTAAGATGCTTTGAAAAAGGTAGGCCTGATATTGATGAAATCTTAAAACATCTGGGACTTAAAGAGTATAATCCATATGAAATAGTACGAAAGACACATGGTGTCAGTCATAACGATTTTATATGGTTTCGCTTTCCGGGAGAAAATATCACAAGCAAAGATGTATTGGTAAGGTGATGCTAAGTCTGCATTATCATGGTTAGAAACAGAACCTGATTCCATAGAACGAAATGTATTAAGATATCAGATTGATAGATACAACAAACTTGATGTATTTTAACATCACTTGACCATATTTAACGAATATAGCTAAAAAACAGATTGTACTCTGTTTCTTGCTTGACAAATCACTCCTTCGCGGTCTAATATATGACTCATAAAGAATATCAATTCGTTTTGAGGAGGAGATTATTATTATGAAGATGTGGAAAAAAGCAGCAAGTGTAATGCTTGCATCAGCTATGGTAGTATCATTAGCAGCATGTGGAAGTTCAGGAAATAAGAGCGGAGGCTCATCCGATTCTGACACTTTTAAGATTGGTGGTATCGGACCTACAACAGGAGATGCAGCAATCTACGGAACAGCTGTAAAGAATGGTATTCAGCTTGCAGTAGATGAGATCAACGCAGCAGGCGGAATTAACGGAAAGCAGATTGAATACAAGTTTGAAGATGATCAGGCTGATTCAGAGAAATCTGTGAACGCTTACAATACTCTGAAAGACTGGGGAATGCAGGCACTGATCGGAACAACAACTTCTACACCTTGTACAGCAGTTGTTGAGGAGACTCATTCAGATAACATGTTCCAGCTGACACCATCTGCTACAGCAGTAGACAGTATCCAGTATGACAATGCATTCCGTATGTGTTTCTCAGATCCTAACCAGGGTAGCGCATCAGCAGATTACATTGCAGAGAACAAGCTTGCAACAAAAGTAGCAATCATTTATAACAGCTCTGACACATATTCATCAGGAATTTATCAGACATTTGCGACAGAGGCAAAGGCAAAAGGCCTTGATGTTGTAGCAGCAGAAGCATTTACAGCAGATAACAAGACAGACTTCTCTGTACAGATCCAGAAAGCAAAAGATGCAGGTGCTGAACTTGTATTCCTTCCAATTTACTATCAGGAAGCTTCTCTGATTCTTGCTCAGGCAAACAAAGCAGGATTTACACCGAAGTGGTTCGGATGTGACGGTATGGACGGTATCCTTGATCTTGATGGATTTGACGCAAGTCTTGCAGAAGACTTAATGTTCCTTACACCATTTACAGCAAATGCTACAGACGAAGCAACACAGAAATTCGTTGCTGATTACAAAGAAGCATTTGGAGACACACCGATTCAGTTCGCAGCAGATGCTTATGACTGTGTATACGTAATCAAAGCAGCAGCTGAGAAAGAAGATGTTACACCGGATAAGAGCGTATCAGATATCTGTGACGCACTTAAAAAAGGTATGACAGAGATCACATATGATGGACTTACTGGAAAGAGCATCACATGGTCAGAGGATGGAGAGCCTACAAAAGAGCCTACAGTAGTTGTTGTTAAGAGTGGAGAGTATCAGGTACTTCAGGCAGAAGATGCTGCTGAGTAATTGATATATCAGATTCGTTTAGAAAAATGAATACAGAGAGCAGCAACGTTCTTTGTAGATACATTAAAAGAATAGGAGAAGTCCCCCGACAGACATTGTTTCTGCCGGGGGACTTCTTTGTGAAAATCTTAGAGAACTTAAATCTTACAGATATTCACGTTTTTTCAGTACATTGATGATATTTCTACCTTCTTCAGTACCTTCAATAATTCTTCTTGCTCTTACGCTGTCACCGATGTTTACGATCTCAACAGAGTCATCATCTTCAAAAGCTTCTTTGATGTCTTTGAGTACCGGTTGTTCTGCGCGCATTCCGAGACAAACAAACCCATAATCAAATGGAAGTTCTTTCAGTTCACCGTCTGCTTCTACAAGGAAGTTATCCTCGCGAACTTCTTTCAGAGCTGTGTTTGTCATCTGATTTACATGGTATTTGTCCATCAGAGTTCCCATATCAACCTTAGATACCGGATCGATTCCATTTCCGATGACTGGCATCATTTCAACGATGCTTACTTCAGCTCCGCGTGGTGCGAAGAATTCTACCACGTCAAGTCCTACAGCACCTCCGCCGATTACTACAACTTTCTTACCTGTTAAATCTGTCGGATAATCATTTACATGGTTGATCATGTTCAGGATGGAAGCAACTTTTCCCCCTTCTTTGTCGATATTCTCGTGCAGTCCCGGGATCGGAGGGAGAAGAGGTGAAGATCCTGTCGCATTTACAATGATATTTGGTTTCAGGTTTTTGATAAAGTCTACATTTGCATCTGTGTTTGTAAATGCAAAGAGATTTTTCAGTTTATTTGTGCGGTGGATCATATAATTCGGGAAGTCAGCAAGACGCTTCTTATCCGGAATCTTAGAAATCTCAGTAGCAAGTCCGCCAAGGTAAGGCTTCTTCTCTAGAAGGAATGTAGTACATCCTACTTCAGCAGCTGTACAGGCAGCTTCCATGCCTGCTGTTCCACCACCGATAACGACAACGTTACATGGCTTCGTGATCTTGTGCTTCTTATATTCTTCTCCATCCGGTACATTTGGGTTTACTGTACAGCGGATCGGACGGTTGATGCCGATACGGTTTCCGGCACATCCGATATTACAGGAAATACATTTACGGATATCACAGACATCACCGAATTCTACTTTATTTACCCAGTCAGGATCGGCAATCAGTCCACGTCCCATACCGATCAGGTCAGCATCGCCTCTTGCAAGGATGTCTTCCGCTACGTGAGGATCACGAATATTTCCCATTGTTACACATGGCTTTCCAAAACGCTCTTTGACAGCTTTTGCCATGTAAGAACGCCATCCGTCCGGGAAATGATTTGCATCGATCTGGTACTGGATGGAACCGTTCAGACCGCAGGAAACGTCGAATACATCAACTTCTTTTTCAAGATATTTTAAGTATTCAAGGCAATCTTCTAATGTATTTCCACCTTCCATGAATTCGTCCGCACTAACACGAAGGAAGATTGGGAAAAAAGGTCCGACCTGGTTTCTGACCTCTTCAATTACAAGTCGTGTAAAGCGGGCACGATTTTCAAGAGATCCTCCGAATTCATCTGTACGTTTATTTGTGATAGGAGAGAGGAACTGGCTTAACAGATAAGAATGTCCTCCGTGGATCTCTACGGTGTCAAATCCGGCGATCTGAGCACGCTTTGCCGCTTCACCGTACTTTTTAACGATACGGTAGATTTCATCTTTAGAAAGCGGCCTTGGAATCTCTCCGCCTGCTTTAGATGGAATGTCAGAAGCGGATACCGGCTGCATATTTGTTCTCTTAGACTGAGCGGACGCACCAGCATGGTTGATCTGGATACCGATACAGGCTCCGTGTTGATGAACAGTTTCTGTCAGCTTGAACAGACGTGGAAGATAATTATCCTGATCGATACGAAGCTGTGTTGTTCCGTTGGATCCCTCCGGTGAATCTACGCTGGCATTTTCTACCATAATAAGGCCAACGCCGCCTTTGGCTCTCTGCTCATAGTAATTAATGTGGAGGAAACTCATCTCTCCGCTTGATTCTCCGTAGTTTGTTCCCATAGGAGTCATCATGATACGGTTTTTCATTGTCATACGGCGAACTGTAAATGGTTCGAAAATATGCTTGTACTCTTTTTTCATTTTTATAATCTCCTGAAAATTTTTTTGAATATGCCGCCACGAATCAAAGAAGTTCATTTCCATCGTGCATAAATGTGACAGCCGTGATTTGATTCTGTTTCTTCTTATATTTAAGAGGAAGATTGTTAATCAATATAAGAGGTTGTTTGGCTTTATTTGGAATTGATAAGTGATTAACAATCTGTTTTACAATGCGTATTATATAAGAGAATAAAATATAAAACAAATACATATTTTTTGCCAAACCTATAGAAATAAACTATGAATTGTGATATTTTATACAAAAGAGCAAAGTGATTGTGAATAAACAGTGGGTAGAAAGGAGCAGAAAATGAATTTAAATCAGCTGCATTATTTTTCAAAACTGGCGGAAGTGGAGCATTACACAAAAGCTGCGGAAGAGTTAAAGATTTCTCAGCCGAGCTTAAGTCATGCGATTGGGAGCCTCGAGAAGGAACTTGGAACAAGGCTTTTTGAGAAGCAGGGACGCGGTGTGGTTTTGACGAAATATGGGAAATTGTTTAAGGAATATGTGGATAACGCATTACATTCTCTGGAGACAGGGGTAAAAACGGTGAGAACAATGACCAGTCAGACAGAAGGCGTGATCGAACTGGCATATATTTATACTCTTGGAAGTGGATTTGTGCCGCAATTGGTCGGGGATTTCCTGAGAACACATGAGGAACTGGAGGTTCATTTTCGCTTTACAGTTGGAAATACATCGGAAATCATTCAGGGTCTGAAGGATGATCGCTTTGACATTGGATTTTGTTCGATAGCAGAGGGGGAAAATGATATCCTGTTTACTCCGGTCGGAAGGGAAGAACTTGTAGTTGTTACGCCAAAGGGGCATCCGATTTCTTATGAGAGCGCAGTAGATCTAAAGCAGGTAGCAGAATATCCGCAAATCTTCTATACTTCGAACAGCGGCCTTCGACCGGTTGTGAATCGAATGTTTGAACAGGCAAAGCTGAAGCCGAAGATTGCTTATGAAATTGAGGAAGATGGGTCTATGGCGGGACTTGTCGCACAGAATTTTGGTATCGCAGTGATGCCTCAGATTCCGGTTCTCAGACAATTGGATGTTGATGTCACACCGCTTCGCAATCAGAATCAGAAACGGTATTTCTATATGGCGGAAGGTAGGACAAAATACCAGCCACCGCTTGTGAAAAGGTTTGCTGAATATGTAAAAAAGCGTGGAATAGAGTAAAAAATAGAAACAAAAAAGGAACCTCTCAGACAGAAGTTCCTTCTTTTTTGATAAAAGAAATAAAATTCTTTACAGCAGGTATCTGATAGTGCCCTTTCAGATAGGCCATATAAACGGTGTGATGTAAAGTGATATCGCTTAAATGTAATCGTTCTAACTGAAAATGGTCTAATGTATCTGTATCGGCAACCAGAGCAATTCCAAAATCTTCCGCAACGAGTGAGGCAATTGCATTTTCGTTTGGAGATTCGCAGAAAATATTCGGATTTATGCCATAAGAAGCATAAGTCTGTTTGGTGAATCGACCAAGACCAGAGGTACGGTCATAGCCGATGACAGGATAACGTTCCAGGTCGTGCAAAGTGATTTCTTCTTTTGTAGCAAGCGGGTGTCCGACCGGTGTGATCACGATCATTTCCTGATTCGTGATAGGAACAAACTGAATCTCAGGTTCACCTTCTACATAGGAACCGAAGATTACATCAAAGCGTTCATTTTTTAGACCGCGGATCATTTCTCCGGTATGGCTTTGATGAAAATTGAAAGTTACATTTTTATTTCTGGGTTTGTTCAGGAAGCGACGAACTGTATGGGGAATATAAGAGGCAGCAAGTGGGAAGACATAGGCGATATCAATATGCCCGGCATTTCCGGAAAGCTTCTGCATCTGCGTCTGTGCAATTGTCACTTCATCTAGGATTCGGTTCACATGTTCTAAGAAGAGCTTTCCGGATTTAGTCAATGCTACATTTCGTCCTTTACGTTCAAAGAGAATCACACCGAGTTCTTCTTCCAGTGTGGCGATGGAACGGCTGAGGCTTGGCTGCGATAGATTTAATTCTGCGGCTGCAAGACGGAAATGCTCATGTTTTGCGATTGTCTGAAAGTAAATCATCTGATTTAAAGTCATAAGTGAGCTCCTTTGTTAAAAAAACATCTTTTCGTAAATATCTACTCATAATGATAGCATAAAGCTATCAAAAAAGAAAGAAAGATGTATTAGAACTATTAACAGAAAAAAGTATAATGAATATCAGAGAGGTTGTTTGTTATTTAACAAACCTTTCTTCCGTCCGGAACTGATCGTTGTTGATGTACCGTACTCTCCACTTGAGACAAAGATGCGTAAGATGGCAAAAGAGGTTGGTTGTAAGACAATGAATGGTCTTGGAATGATGCTCTTCCAGGGAGCAGCAGCATTCAAACTGTGGACAGGACAGGATATGCCGATCGAGCACATGAAAGAAGTTCTGAACATCAGATATGAGGACTAGCAACAGTTGCTACAACAGCAACAGGATTAATTTCCTATAACATGCTGTTCTATATTTATGGTATTATTTATATTGTACTTTTTGTTCTTGTGATGCTGTTCCTACTTCCGGATGCAGACCAGATGCGTTGCTGGTCGCACATCGTGTGAACAGTAACACAGAAGGCAGCAGGCAAGAAAGAAGGACTGATTGACACTTAAGAAAATTTGAGGAAGGTAAAAAATCATGAATACGGTAAAAGTAAGAAATGTTGAAATAGGTGTTGGAATCCCGAAAATCTGTGTACCTATTGTTGGTGTAACAAGGGAAGAGATTCTTGCAGCAGCCGAGAATATCAAGTCAACAAAGGCTGATGTTGTTGAGTGGCGTGTTGACTGGTATGAAGATATCTTTGATTTTGCAAAGACAGAGGCGACAATGCAGGCACTTCGTGAGGTGATTGGGGAGATGCCGATCCTTTTCACATTCCGCACATCCAAAGAAGGTGGAGAAAAAGCAATCGAGACAGGGGCTTATGTTGAACTGAATCAGAATGCAGCAAAGACAGGACTTATTGACCTTGTAGACGTAGAGGCATTTACAGGAGATGAGGCTGTGAAGGCTGTTGTTGAGACAGCACATGCAAATGGAGTAAAAGTGATCGCTTCGAACCATGACTTCCACAAGACTCCGGCAAAAGAGGAAATCGTATCCCGTTTAAGAAAAATGCAGGATCTTGGAGCAGATATTCCGAAGATCGCTGTGATGCCACAGAATAAGAAAGATGTTCTTACACTTCTTGCAGCGACAGAAGAGATGGCAAGCGAGTATGCGGATCGTCCGATCATTACAATGTCTATGTCAGGAACAGGTGTGATCAGCCGTCTCTGTGGAGAAGTCTTTGGTTCTGCACTGACATTTGGAGCAGTTGGGAAAGTATCTGCACCGGGACAGATGGGGATTGAAGATCTGACAACAGTACTTGGATTACTTCATAAAAGTCTGTAAATAAGAATCCGCGAAAGAAGAAAAAGACAGTATTTTTCGGTATAGATAGAAAAACCGGAAAATGTTGTCTTTTTTCTTACAAAAAGTTAAAAAATAACACAGGAAAACAGAGCGGATTCTGTTTTTTGTATTGATACAAGAAAATAATTATGCTATAATCAATTCAATTTAAAAGGTTAAAGTAGTACCTTACAAAAATATAAAAAGGATGAGAGGGACGGATATGAGCTTTATTTCATATTTAGTAAATGGACTAAGTCTTGGCAGTGTCTATGCGTTGATCGCGCTTGGATACACAATGGTATATGGAATCGCCAAGATGTTGAACTTTGCACATGGTGATGTGATCATGATCGGTGCATATGTAGCTTTGATCACAATGAAGCAGGCAGGACTTCCTACCTGGGTGGCAATCCTGATTTCAATCATTGCCTGTACAGTACTTGGTGTTCTGATGGAGCGTGTAGCGTATAAGCCACTTCGTAATGCAACATCTTCACTTGCCGTACTGATCACAGCTATCGGTGTCAGTTATCTGCTTCAGAATGTAGCACTTCTGATCTTCGGTGCGAATGCACAGACATTCCCATCAGTGATCAAGTGGAGCGGACTTTCACTTGCAGATGGCAAGCTGAATATTTCAGGAGAGACAATTGTTACGATCGTAGTTTGTGTGGTTATTATGATTGCATTGATCACATTTGTTCAGAAGACAAAACCAGGACAGGCGATGCGTGCAGTATCAGAGGATAGAGGCGCAGCGCAATTAATGGGTATCAATGTAAATGCAACAATTGCTCTTACATTTGCGATTGGTTCCGGACTTGCAGCAGTAGCCGGTGTGCTTCTGTGTTCTACCTACCCGAGCCTGACACCATACACAGGTGCGATGCCGGGTATCAAAGCATTCGTTGCAGCTGTATTTGGAGGAATCGGTTCCATTCCGGGTGCATTTATCGGAGGAATTCTTTTGGGAATCATCGAGATCCTCAGTAAGGCATACATTTCTTCCCAGCTTGCAGATGCGATCGTGTTCGCAGTTCTGATTGTTGTGTTGCTTGTGAAGCCTACAGGACTTTTGGGCAAGAAGATTCAGGAGAAAGTGTAGGTGGATGGAATTATGTTGAAGAATATGAATAAAACAAAGAGAAGTAATCTCATCACTTACGCAATTGTAATCGTAGCATTCGTAGTGATGCAGATTTTGAGCAGTACAGGAAGTATTTCCAGTCTTCTGACAGGACTTCTTGTTCCGCTTTGTACTTATATTATCCTGGCAGTTTCTCTGAACCTTGTAGTAGGTATTCTCGGAGAACTTAGCCTTGGCCATGCAGGATTTATGTGTGTAGGAGCATTTTCCAGTGCATTTTTCTCAAAATGTATGAGAGATGTGATCGAGAATTCGATTGTACGATTTCTGCTTGCACTTTTGATCGGTGTTGTAGTAGCAGCAATCTTCGGTGTTATCATCGGAATCCCGGTACTTCGTCTGAAAGGCGATTACCTTGCAATCGTTACACTTGCATTCGGTGAGATCATTAAGAACCTTGTAAATGTCCTTTATATTGGAAAGGATTCCAAAGGATTTCATTTTGCAACAAAGGACGTTATGGCACTTGACATGGATCCGGACGGAACAGTTATCCTGAACGGTCCGCAGGGAATCACAGGAACTCCGAAGGATTCAACTTTCCTGATCGGATTTATCCTGATCATGGTGACATTATTTATCGTACTCAACCTGATCAATTCCAGAGACGGACGTGCGATCATGGCGATCCGTGATAATGTAATTGCAGCTGAGTCTATCGGAATCAATGTTACAAAATATAAACTCATGGCATTTACAATTTCAGCAGCTATGGCCGGTGCAGCAGGTGTTCTGTATGCACACAACCTGTCAACACTGACAGCAAATACAAACAACTTTGGATACAATATGTCCATCACGATTCTTGTCTTTGTAGTACTTGGTGGAATCGGAAATATCCGTGGATCTATTATTGCAGCAGTTATCCTGACACTCCTTCCGGAGCTTCTCCGTGGACTGTCTGATTACCGTATGTTGATCTATGCGATCGTTCTGATCATCATGATGCTCTTTAACTGGGCACCAAAGGCAATCGAGTGGAGAGAGAAGTATCTTCATTTTGGAAAGAAAAAGGAGGCTTAAGTAAGAATGAGTACATTATTAGATGTAAAAAATCTTGGAATTTCTTTCGGAGGTCTCCGTGCGGTAAATGACTTTGACCTCAAGATACAGAAAGAAGAACTTTACGGATTGATTGGACCAAACGGTGCAGGTAAGACAACCGTATTCAACCTTCTGACAGGAGTATATAAACCGGATTCAGGAAAGGTTCTTTTGGACGGAAAGGATCTTACAGGAAAGAAAAATATTGAGATCAGTAAGGCCGGAATTGCAAGAACATTCCAGAACATCCGTCTTTTCAAAGAACTGACTGTTCTTGATAATGTTAAAGTAGGACTTCACAACCATCATCATTACTCTACGATCGAAGGAATCTTAAGACTTCCGAATTATCGTAAGGTAGAAAAAGAGATGAATGAAAAGGCGATGGAGCTTCTGAAGGTATTCGATCTTGAGAAGTTTGCGTCATATAAGGCTGCAAACCTTCCTTACGGACAGCAGAGAAAACTGGAGATCGCCAGAGCACTTGCGACGGATCCAAAGCTTCTTCTTCTGGATGAGCCGGCAGCAGGAATGAACCCGAACGAGACAGGAGAACTGATGGATATGATCCGTTTCGTGAGAGATGAGTTCCATATGACGATCCTTCTGATCGAACATGATATGAAACTGGTAAGTGGTATCTGCGAGGAGCTGACAGTACTCAACTTCGGTGAAGTACTTGCACAGGGCAAGACAACAGATGTACTGAATGATCCTCAGGTAATCAAGGCATATCTGGGAGAATAGGGGGAAGATAACAATGGCAATGCTTGAAGTCAAAGACTTAGAAGTATATTATGGAATGATCCAGGCAATCAAAGGTATTTCCTTTGAGGTAAATCAGGGAGAGGTTATTGCACTGATCGGCGCGAACGGAGCCGGAAAGACAACAACACTTCATACAATTACAGGACTTCTTTCTCCAAAGAAAGGTTCTGTTATGTTTGAAGGAACTGATATCACAAAGATTCCGGCGCATAAGATCGTGTCTATGGGAATGGCTCACGTTCCGGAAGGACGAAGAGTTTTCGCTGAATTGAGCGTTTATGAAAACCTGAAAATGGGCGCCTATACAAGAAAAGATAAAAATGAGATCGAAGAGAGTCTTGCAAATGTTTATAAGAGATTCCCACGTCTGGAAGAGAGAAGAAATCAGATGGCCGGAACACTCAGTGGTGGAGAGCAGCAGATGCTTGCCATGGGACGTGCACTGATGTCTAAACCGAAGATCATTCTGATGGATGAGCCTTCTATGGGACTTTCTCCAATCTTTGTAAATGAGATTTTTGATATTATCCAGGCAGTAAGTGAGAGTGGAACAACAGTACTTCTTGTAGAACAGAATGCAAAGAAAGCTCTTTCTATCGCGGATCGCGCCTATGTTCTTGAGACTGGTAAGATCACAATGTCAGGAAATGCAAAAGACCTGCTGGAAGATGAAGCAGTTAAGAAAGCGTATTTAGGAGAATAGGAGGCGATTCAGGTGAGCAGCAATATTGTAATTACAATGGCGAGACAGTATGGAAGCGGTGGTAAGACAATCGGAGCTATGCTTGCAAAAGAGCTTGGAATCAACTGTTATAGCAGAGAAATCCTGCGTATGGCATCCGAGGAAAGCGGAATTAACGAGAGACTCTTCGGTATGAGTGATGAGAAGATGAAGGGAGCCGGCTGGTTCAAGATCCTCAGTCGTCCATACGACGGAGAACTTCTTCCGCCGGAAGATAAAGACTTCGTTTCAGAAGAAAATATCTTTAACTATCAGGCAAAGATCATCAAAGATCTGGCTGAGAAAGAATCCTGTGTAATCGTTGGAAGATGTGCAGATTACGTTCTGAAAGACAATCCAAATGTTGTCAGTGTGTTTGTTCATGCAGATGAGAAATTCTGTCTTGATCGTGCGATGGAGCGTAACAGTATGACAGAAAAAGAAATGAAAAAATACATCGAGAAGGCAGATAAATTTCGCGGTGATTTCTATCGTTACCATACAGGACACGAGTGGGCAGATGCAAGAAACTATGATTTGTGCCTGAACAGTGGAAAGCTTGGATTCCAGAAATGCGTGGAAGAGATTAAAGCATATATCAAGATCAGATTTGATCTGTAAATGAAAGAGAAAGCAGACAAAAGAAACAAGTCTGCAAGAAGAAAGAGATACGGTTGCGTATCTCTTTCTTGCTATCAGAAACGTGCTGCATGCAGGCGACATCGTTTCATCTATCTGAAAAGCGCTGTATACAAGGCGGTATCATTCCATCTATCTGAAAAGCGCTATATACCATGCGACATCGTTCTACAAAATGTGAACTGATATCATGCTATACTGTGACAGAAATATAATAAGTTATTCAAATTACAGTTAGAAAAGAGGTAAAGTTGATGTCAGGAAAAAAAGAAAAGAAGCATTTTATAGTAGGAATTATAATGGTTGCAATTATCGTCGCAGCAACAGCAACAATGATCTATTGTTACATAAACCGTTTTGATCCGCAGGAATATGTACAGGCATTTTTAGATGTATCTTATAAGCAGAAAACAGAATCCTATATAAAACAGACCGGCATTTCCGAGAAAGAAGCAAAACAGGTTTTCGAAGATAATCTTGCTTATACAATGGAAAAATTTCCGGAGCATGTAATGACAGATGAGATGACAGAAGAATACAGAGAACTGTTTGCAGATCTTGCAAAGAAGACATCTTATACTGTAGGAGAAGCAACCAGGGAAGAAAATGGAACTTATCAGGTTGTTCTTACAGTGAAACCAATCACATTGCTGAAGGATACTTATGCTGAATTTCAGGAGAAGGCGCAGGAATACGCCACAAAAGTTTCAAATGATGTGATGAACGGACAGGCTATGCCAGAAGAAACACAGATGCAGACAGAAATTTATCAGATCTATTATGAGGTTTTAAGTCAGGCGGCAGAGAAAGGGCTGAAGTACGGAAAACCAAATAAAATTGTTCTTCATGTAGAAAAAGATAAAGAGGGAAAATATGGAATCAGAAAAGCAGACCTGCAAAATTTGGATCACCTGCTGATTGAATCTGTCGGAGAAGAACAGGAGGAAGAAAATAGTTAAACAAGAGGAAAAAAGCGAAAAGAGAAAAGAGTGGAAGAATTGGAAAGAAAAACAGAAGAGAAAATGATTCAAAAGAAAAAATTAAGAAGAAAAATAAAAGAAAAACTTTCTTTTACAACAGAAAAATACAGAAAAGAAGCAGACAGAAAGATTACAGAAAGCGTTTTGGAACTGAATGAATACAAGAGCGCAGACTGTGTGTTCTGTTATGTGAGCACAGAAAAAGAAATGGATACATTTTCTATATTGCAAGATATTCTTCAATCAGGAAAGCATCTTGGAGTGCCAAAGTGTACGGGAAAAGGAATTATGAACGTATACGAGATCCACTCATTACAAGAGCTGTATCCGGGTGCATATGGAATCCTTGAACCAAAAGAAAACCCGGAAAGATTGATTCAGCCGGAAGCAATTGATTTTGCTTTCATTCCATGTATCAGCTGCGATAGAAGCGGAAGACGCCTTGGTCACGGAGGTGGATATTACGACAGATATCTGGAAAAGACGCATTGTGTGAAAGCAGCGCTTTGCAGGGAGGAACTGCTTGTAGACGAAATTCCGGTGGAGGAACATGATCTGCGGATGGATTTTGTGATTTCTGAAAAAGGTTGTTATAAGATGTAAATAGTAAGGGCAGATTTAACTCGTATGAGTCAGATCTGCCCTTGAAAATTATTTAATTGTTTTCATTTTTGTAATTGGCCAATAACGAAAGACTGCTTTCCCAAGAATCTTATCTTTGGATACATATGGATTAATCCAGTAGCGGGAATCTTTCGAATCATTTCTATTATCTCCCATCACAAAATAGCATCCTTCCGGTACGGTATAAGGACCATAATTTCCGACCATGTATTCTTTCGTCTCTACATCTTCGAGCGGTTCAGAAGAGCCATCAATGTAGATGTGACCGTCACGGATCTCCACGGTTTCACCAGGCAGTCCGATGATACGCTTGATAAAAAGCTGGCTTTCATCATCAGGATACTTAAAAATGATTACATCATAACGCTCAGGATTCTTGGTTAAATAAGAAAGCCGGTTACCAACCACACGATCTCCGGTCATGATGGTGTTTTCCATTGAACCGGAAGGGATCTGTGCATTGACGATTAGAAAATTATCAACAAATAAAGCAATAGCAACAGCTGCTAAAATGGCGATCAGCCATTGGAAAAGTTCTTTCGCAGTAGAGTCCTTCTCCTTTGCAGCAGGTTCTTTCGATGTAGATAACATATAAACTCCCCATTTCTGATATTCTTGTTCTTATTCTGAAAGATATCTTGTCTGTGTTAATCAGTATCATGACCGATGCAAAAACGAATCACAATAGAACAGTTACAATCATAACATATCTGGGAGAATGTGGCAAATGTGGGGAAATGAAAATTCTATAAAATCAGATTGCTCCTATGTCAAATGATGACAAAGATAAATGTGTTCAAAACTTCATAAAAGAAGTATAAACAATTCTAAAATAAGCGGTAAATGCACTGACAAAAAGAAAATCATCTGATAAAATACAGCCATGTCAGAAAAGAATAATATGGCATAGGTATATATAGCAGAAATGCAGATCATTTACTTATAATAGGAGACCTGAATAGGAGGTAGAACAGTATGACAATAGAACAATATTATAGATGGATCAATACAAAAGCAGGGAAGAAGATCAAAGATTTTATGGATCGTCTGATCCCGGGACTGATGCCAGAACCAGTACCGGTCAGAGTGCCGGTTAGACAGGAAGATAGATATAATAGAAGATGATGAAATAAAAAGCTTTCGGTTCAAATGAAAAAATCCGAAAGCTTTTTATATTACTACTTCATGTTACTGGTGTCCACACAAAGCACTTCCTATATTAGAAAAAATAGTGTATACTTAACAAGTACATATGTTCGAAAAAGGAGTGCAATATGAGCAAAAAGAAATTTAAAACCATATTATGTGGATGTATAACGGCCCTTTGTCTTCTTTTGACATCCTGCGGTTCACTGCAGATATCACAAGGATCAGGCAATCAGGATTCCGACCGCGGAAATCAAACGACAACAGAAACGACATTCGCATCAACAGGACAGATAGAATCCGTTGATACGCTGGAAGAAGTACCGGAGTATACAGGACAGCCATACGTGGAGATCAATGATAATGAGCCAACATTTACAGAAGATGAGCTGACGGCAGATTCTTACGAAGAATACAGCCCGTTAGATGAACTGGGAAGATGTCAGACAGCGGAAGCCTGTGTGGGTGAAGATTTGATGCCGACACAGAAAAGAGAAAGCATCAGTAGTGTGAAGCCAACAGGCTGGGTGAATAAGGAATATGACGGAATTGACGGTGGATATCTGTATAACCGTTGTCATCTGATTGGTTTCCAGTTGACAGGTGAGAATGCGAATGAACGTAACCTGATTACAGGAACCCGCTATATGAATGTAGATGGTATGCTTCCGTTCGAGGATGAGGTGGCAGACTATGTTAAAGAAACGGATAATCATGTGATGTATCGTGTCACTCCAATCTATAGTGGTGATGACCTGGTGGCTTCTGGAGTCCAGATGGAGGCGAAGTCTGTGGAAGATGATGGCGCAGGGGTAACATTTAACGTATACGTATATAATGTACAGCCATATGTTGTGATCAATTATGAGACAGGAGAGAGTTATCAGACGGAAGAACTCGCAACGCCGGAAGGTGAGTGGGCTCCAGGAACAGAAGCTGAAGTGACTGATAAAAATGTATCCAATTCATCAAAAACATCAAATTTAACCAAAAAAGAAACTTATATATTGAATAAGAATACAAAAAAGTTTCATAAATCAACTTGTTCTGGTGTGAAGGACATCAAAGCAGAGAACAAAGAAGAGTATACAGGAAGTAGGTCGGATTTGATTAAAGAAGGATATGAGCCTTGTGGCAGATGCAAGCCGTAAGAGTTATGAGATTAGAAATGGTTGCTGGTCGCACGAAGTGAGAACAGCAACCGCTAATGTGTAAGCACATGTGGTCTCAGACCTTTTTGCTATAGAGATTATTATAGAAAATATAATATCAACATATAACAGATAGTTCCACCTGCAATGGATAGAAACACATTTTTCAGACAATAGATAACTAACATTCCGAAAACAGCAGAAGGAAGAAATTTACCAAGATACTGGATATATTCCGGTGTCTTTTTATTTTCTTTAAAAATAAGGAAAGGAAGATAGCGCGTTGCCATTGTTCCAGCCACTTTCGAAGTACAATCAGTATCATTGTCGGAATCATAAAGGAATCCGCTCCGAAGAGAACCAATGATTCCACCAATCGTTGCGGAAGCAACCCAATAGAACTGGTTCAATAATGTAACAAAAAAATAAAACCATCCGCGGTCTACATCTTCGGGAATCTCAGAGGTGTAATTGACAGAGAAGGTCTCATCACACATTCCGAAAATCAGATAATACTTCTTCCATCCAAGTCCTTTGAATTTATCTAACATGGAAAGTCCATAGAAAAGATGTCTGGCCTGGATCATCACAGCCATGATCAGTACCTCCTGATATAGTTCAGAATTATAGCATGATAGGCTTGATTTGTGTTAATGTCTTTCGGATTGTACAATTTTTTTTGAAAAAAGTGTTTACAAACCACATAAAACCATCTATAATACAAATAGAAACCACAAGAAAACAATAACAAAGAAGAAACAAACCACATAAAACAACATTACGGTAAATGAGTAAAAACAGGAGGAGTAGAATAATATGAAGATTTTAGATGCGAAGTTTGTACAGGATTTTATTAAAATGGCAAATGACGGATTCCTTCAGGGATGGCATGAGAGAAATGGTGGTAATTTAAGTTATCGTCTGAAACCAGAAGAGGTTGAGCTGATCAGACCACGTCTGAATGAATCAGGAGAATGGACAGAGATCGGAACAGAGGTTCCGGGACTTGCAGGAGAATTCTTCCTTGTAACAGGAAGTGGAAAGTATTTCAGAAATATTATCGTTGATCCTGAAGTATGTCTTGCAATTATCGAGATTGATTATACAGGAACAAAATACAGAATCCGTTGGGGGCTGGTAGAAGGCGGAAGACCGACAAGTGAGCTTCCAACTCATCTGATGAACCATGAAGTGAAGAAGAGAATCACAAACGGAAAACATCGTGTAATCTACCATGCACATACAACAAATACAATCGCACTGACATTCGTTCTTCCTTTGGATGATCAGGTATTTACAAGAGAACTTTGGGAGTCAGCAACAGAGTGTCCGGTCGTATTCCCGGATGGAGTTGGAGTTGTAGGCTGGATGGTTCCGGGCGGAAGAGCAATCGCAGAGAAGACAGCTGAGCTGATGGAGAAATACGATGTTGCTATCTGGGCACATCATGGAATGTTCTGTTCAGGAGAAGACTTCGATCTTACATTCGGTCTTATGCATACAGTAGAGAAGTCAGCAGAGATCCTTGTGAAGATTCTTTCTATGACACCAAGAAAGATTCAGACAATCACACCGGAGAACTTCCGCGAACTGGCACATGACTTTAATGTAACACTTCCAGAAGAGTTCCTGTATGAGAAAAAGAAATAATTAAATTTCTAAGAAAATAATAAAACGTATCAAATCGACCGGATATTCAATAGTGATAATTGAAATCCAGTCAGTTTGATACGTTTTTTTATAACCATTTCTTAAAAGTGCGTGCTATAATAAAACAGGTCGGAAATTCTATAGACGATCAGAAAAGCGAAAGGAATGGATAAAGTAGATCAATGTTATATACAATCCCGGATTATTATCATGAATTTAGCTGTGTTGCAGGAAAATGTGAGGATACTTGTTGTGCCGGATGGCAGATCGTTGCAGATGAAGCTTCATTAGAGAAATATAAAAATGAGACAGGTACATTTGCAGAGCGTTTGAAAGAATCTGTCAACTGGGAAGAAGGAACATTCAAGCAGGATAAAGACAGAAGATGTGCTTTCCTGAATCAATCAAACCTCTGTGATATGTATACCGCCCTGGGAGAAGAGAGCCTGTGCAGAACCTGTAAATTGTATCCAAGACATATCGAAGAATTTGAAGATGTGCGGGAGGTTACACTTTCTGTATCCTGTCCGGAAGTGGCGAGAATCCTGATGAATAAAAAAGAACCGGTACATTTTCTTACTTATGAAACAGATGAGGAAGAAGATTATGAAGATTTTGATCCGTTTTTATATTCGAAACTGTTAGATGCAAGAGATGTGATGATTGAGATTTTACAGGACAGAGAGAAAAAGCTGAATCTGCGAGCAGCTCTTATTCTGGCGATTGCATGTGATCTGCAGGAATGTATTGACGAAGAAGATATATTCTCTATGGATGATGTATTTGATTACTATCAGGCTGAAGAAGGCGTGCGGGAAGTGAAAAATGCTCTTGCAGAAGTGGATTACTATACATATAGTAGAAAGATGTTTCAAAATCAGTATCAGATGGAACATTTAAGAGCGGATTGGGAATCTTATCTTCAAGAAGCAGAGAAACTATTATATAGAAATGTGAATGAAAAAATAGACAAAAAACGGTATATTGAGATGATACAAGAATTTCATGCCTGGATGGCGAAAGAAATGCCGGAATATGAAATACAATATGAACAGCTCCTTGTATATTTCATCAGTACCTATTTTTGCGGTGCAGTATACGATGGTGAAGCATTTGCAAAAGCACAGATGGCTGCTGGCAGCACCCTGTTGATCCATGAACTTCTGATGGCACAGTGGATGAAGCAAGAAAAAGTGCTAGATATAAATGATGTGATAGATACAGTGTATCGTTATTCAAGAGAACTGGAACATTCTGATTCGAACCTTAATTTAATACAAGAATTGTTGCAAGAAAGTAACGAATAGATGGGAGAAATTCTTGACAGTGTTTTTTTAACATGTTATGCTATAGTCGATTTTGAGAGACGAAGATGCAGAGTAACAGACAGAGTCTTTTCAAAGCAATTGTTTCGGACCACCCAGCGAGGTTAAGGCCATACGGACAGCCGGGTCCACTGCCGATTATGGTAACTTTGGTTGCCTTATTGATTGAGTGAAAAGCTCTAATTTTATAAGTAGGTTTCTTTGATAGCCTTATGCGCCAGACGCGCAGACTTGTGAAACGGTCAATAAGAGTAGTAAAAGTATAATTGCTATATAGACTCTGACACGCATGATCCAGAAGTTTTATTTAAAAATCTAAGAGAAGATATTGCCTTTTCTGTTACAGCTGAGAATAAAACAGACGAATACATACCGAACGCAGGTTTGTGGCTTAGCGCCCTTATCTGCGTTTTTTCTGTATTAAGAAAGTGTTTTGACAAAGGAACCTGGAAAGAGAGGAAATATGAAAGGGAGTCGTTTTAAATTAAACCAGAATCATGCACCGATCCATGAGGCTCTGGAGACTTTCCGGCGAATGAGAGTTGTGCCATTTGATGTCCCTGGTCATAAACGGGGAAGAGGAAATCCGGAGCTGACAGAATTTCTCGGACAAAAATGTGTAGGCGTCGATGTCAACAGTATGAAACCACTGGACAATCTCTGCCATCCGGTATCTGTAATACGGGAAGCAGAAGAACTGGCAGCAGATGCCTTTGGAGCAGCACATGCATTTTTAATGGTAGGGGGCACGACAAGTTCTGTACAGACAATGGTTTTGACTGCCTGCAAACGTGGAGATGAGATCATATTGCCACGTAATGTTCACAGGAGTGTGTTGAATGCACTTGTTTTATGTGGTGCGATCCCTGTTTATGTAAATCCGGAGGTAGACCAGCGGCTTGGGATTTCCCTGGGAATGCAGAGAGAACAGGTAGCAAAAGCGATAAAAGAACATCCAAAGGCAGTTGCAGTGTTAGTAAATAATCCGACTTACTATGGAATATGCAGTGATCTGCGAGCAATTGTTAAGATGGCACATGAGGCAGGAATGATGTGTCTGGTAGACGAAGCGCATGGAACACATTTTTATTTCGGTGGTGGGCTTCCTGTTTCAGCTATGGAAGCAGGTGCAGACATGGCGTCTGTATCCATGCACAAAAGCGGAGGCAGTCTTACACAGTCGAGTCTGCTTCTTACAGGCCCGGACGTACATGCCGGGTATGTGCGGCAGATCATCAATCTGACACAGACAACATCAGGAAGCTATCTTCTGATGTCGAGTCTTGACATTTCAAGAAGGAATCTTGCACAGCGTGGCCGTCAGATTTTCCATCAGGTAGCAGATATGGCAGAATACGCCAGAGAAGAAATCAATGCAATCGGTGGTTATTATGCATTTGGAAAAGAACTGGTAAATGGAAATTCTGTTTTTGATTTTGATATTACAAAATTAAGTGTACATACGTTAGATATCGGACTCGCAGGAATTGAAGTTTATGATATTCTGCGTGACGAATACGACATTCAGATTGAATTTGGAGATATCGGAAATATTCTTGCCTACCTTTCGATCGGAGACCGCGCACAGGAAGTAGAACGGCTTGTGAGTGCACTTGCAGAGATCCGCAGACGTTTTCAGACAGACGGAACAGGACTTCTGAGTCAGGAATATATTGATCCTCAGGTGGTGACCAGCCCACAGGATGCTTTTTATGCAGATAAGTGCAGTCTGCCACTCAGGGAAACAGAAGGTATGGTCTGTAGTGAATTTGTGATGTGTTATCCGCCTGGAATTCCGATCCTTGCGCCTGGGGAACGCATTACAGCAGAAATTCTGGATTATATCGAGTATGCAAAAGCGAAGGGGTGTAATATGACCGGACCAGAAGATCCGGATATTTTGAAACTGAATGTTCTGACAGGGAGGTAATAACAATGGAAATGTGGTTTTCAGAATTCCATACACCGGATGTGAAACACAGTATCCGGGTAAACCGTCAGCTCTTTTCCAGACAGAGTGATTATCAGAGAATTGATATTTTTGAGACACCGGAATTTGGCCGTGTTCTGACTCTGGACGGAAATGTAATGCTGACAGAACGTGACGAATTTATTTATGACGAGATGATCACGCATGTGCCGATGGCGATTCATAAAGAAGCAAAAGAGATTATGGTGATTGGAGCCGGAGATGGCGGTGTCGTTCGTGAACTGACCAGATACGACAGGGTCAGGCACATTGATCTGGTAGAAATGGATCCGATGGTTGTCGAGGCATGCCGTGCATACCTTCCGGAAAATGCATGCAGACTGGATGACAGAAGAGTACATCTTCATTACGAAAATGCACTCCGTTTTATCCGAAGATGCGAGGCAAAATATGATCTTATTATCGTAGATTCTTCTGATCCGTTTGGCCCATCGGAAGGATTGTTTACCCGCGAATTCTATGGAAATTGTTACAATGCGTTGAAAGAGGATGGAATTATGGTCAATCAGCAGGGAAGTCCATTCTACGCAGAAGATGCACATGCAATGCAGCGAAGCCATAAAAGAATTGCCAGTACATTTCAAATCAGTCGTGTTTATCAGGCACATATCCCAACCTTTGCCGCAGGTTACTGGTTGTTTGGATTTGCCAGCAAAAAATATCATCCCGTAGATGATCTGGACGCAGAAGCATGGAATGCATTAAATCTTCGTACACGTTACTATACAACAAGACTCCATAAAGGAGCATTTTACCTTCCGGCATTTCTGGAAGATATGCTGAAAGAAGTGGAGGAATAATTCATGATTTTACCGAATATAGAAACTTTTATCGGATGCGAAAGCAGCTTTGAGGAAGCATCGATTGTCCTTTATGGTGCGCCGTTTGATTCGACGACAAGTTTTCGTCCGGGCGCAAGATTCGGTCCGGCAGCTATGCGTCATGAGAGTTTCGGACTTGAAACTTACAGTCCATATCAGGACAGAGACCTTATGGATATCAGTGTATTTGACAGTGGGGATCTGGAACTTTGCTTTGGAAGCAGTGAAATGGCGCTTTCGGATATTCAAAAGAGAGCAGAAGAAATATTGAAATCAAATAAATTTCCATTGCTTCTGGGAGGAGAACATCTGGTGACGCTGGCAGCAGTACGCGCTGTAGCTGCGAAATATCCGGATCTACATATCATCCATTTTGATGCACATGCAGATTTAAGGGATGATTATCTGGGAGCCAGATTGAGTCATGCATGCGTTCTGCGAAGATGCCATGATCTTCTGGGAGACGGACGTATTCATCAGTTCTGTATCCGAAGCGGAGAGAGAGAAGAATTTAGATTTGCCGCGCAGCATACAGATTTCCATCCACTTTCTTTTGACGGACTGGAAGAGACTGTAAGAGAACTGAAAGAGAAAAATGTACCAATTTATTTTACAATTGATCTGGATTGTCTGGATCCGGCAGTATTTCCGGGAACAGGGACTCCGGAGGCGGGGGGAGTAACTTTCTTAGAGCTTCTTGAAGCCATCCGTACAGTTGCACAGGCAAATGTAGTAGGAGCGGATGTGAATGAACTTGCCCCTATGCTGGATGCAAGTGGTGTCTCAACCGCAACAGCATGTAAGGTTCTTCGTGAACTGCTTCTTGCAATTGCAAAATAAACCGGCAACTTATAAGAGAGCAATTATAAATATACAACTGTTGAAGAAAACAGTTACATGTCAAGAAAAGGAGAAGAGTTATGAGCAGAGTACTTGTAATCGGCTGCGGAGGAGTAGCCAGTGTAGCAATTCAGAAATGTTGTCAGGCAGATGAGGTCTTCACAGAACTTTGTATCGCAAGCCGTACAAAGGAAAAATGTGATGCACTTGCAGAAAAGCTGAAAGGAAAGACAAAAACAGTTCTTACGACAGCCAAGGTTGATGCAGACGATGTGGATCAGATTATCGAACTGATCAATGATTACAAACCGGATCTGGTAATGAATATTGCGCTTCCATATCAGGATCTGACGATTATGGATGCGTGTCTGGCATGTGGCGTAAACTATATGGATACAGCAAACTACGAGCCGGAAGATACAGATGATCCGAAGTGGCGTGCGATTTACGAAAAACGCTGTAAAGAAGAAGGATTTTCAGCATATTTTGATTATTCCTGGCAGTGGGCATACCGCAAAAAATTTGAAGATGCAGGTCTTACAGCACTGCTTGGATGCGGATTTGACCCGGGTGTCACACAGGCATACTGTGCATATGCATTAAAACATGAATTTGATCAGATTAATACCATTGATATTCTGGACTGCAATGGCGGTGATCATGGATATGCATTTGCGACAAACTTTAATCCGGAAATCAATCTTCGTGAAGTAAGTGCACCGGGAAGTTACTGGGAAAATGGACATTGGGTAGAAATCCCGCCGATGGATATTAAGAGAGAATACAACTTTGATCAGGTCGGAGACAAGGACATGTATCTACTTCATCATGAGGAAATAGAGTCTCTTGCGAAAACAATTCCAGGGGTAAAACGTATTCGTTTCTTTATGACTTTTGGACAAAGCTATTTGGATCATATGCGTTGTCTTGAGGATGTGGGAATGCTTTCTACAACACCGATCCAGTACAATGGACAGGAAATCGTTCCGATCCAGTTCCTGAAAGAACTTCTTCCGGATCCGGCAAGTCTTGGTCCACGCACAAAAGGAAAAACAAATATCGGCTGTATTTTTACCGGTGTAAAAGATGGAAAAGAAAAGACTTATTATATCTATAATGTGTGCGATCATCAGGAATGCTACCATGAAGTTGGAAGCCAGGCAATCAGTTATACAACAGGCGTTCCGGCAATGTGCGGAGCATTGATGATGCTGACTGGAAAATGGATCAGACCGGGTGTATATACCGTAGAGGAATTTGACCCGGATCCGTTCCTGGACGCACTTGACCGTTATGGTCTGCCGCGCAGTGAAAATCATGATCCGAAGCTGGTAGACTGATGGAAAGATTAGATAAAAGAGCACCATTTACAGCCACCGGCGGAATTATTCCGCCGGAATTTCAGAACATCAAAACACCTTGTTATATACTGGATGAAAAAGCACTTATAGAAAACGCAAAACTGCTCGGTGAAGTAGCAGAACGGACAGGATGTAAGATGCTTCTGGCACAGAAAGCATTCAGTAATTATGATTGTTATCCTTTTTTTGAACCGTATCTGGCGGGTACAGAGGCCAGTGGATTGTATGAGGCAAGATTAGGGGCAGAGGAAATGGCGGGAAAAGAAGTTCATGTATTCTGTGCAGGTTACCGAGCGGATGAATTCGAGGAACTTCTTCAGTATGCCGATCATATTGTATTTAATTCTCCGTCCCAGCTTCTTCGCTTTGGAAGAATGGCGAAAGAGGCAGGAAAAAGCGTGGGACTCAGGATCAATCCGGAATGTTCTACCCAGGAGGGACATGAGATTTATGACCCTTGTGCACCGGGAAGCCGCATGGGTACAACAAGAGTACAGTGGGATGAAGCAATTGTGAAGAATCCGGAGTTAATGGAACTTTTGGATGGGGTTCATTTCCATACTCTCTGTGAGCAGGACTCGGATGATCTGGAGACAACCCTTGCTTCCGTAAAGAAACAGTTTGGCGATTTGATCACCAAAGTGAAATGGATTAATTTTGGCGGTGGTCATCATATTACAAGACCGGGATATGATATTGGGCGACTGGAGCAATGCATTCGAAAGGCACAGGAAGAATGGAAGGTTGAGGTTTATCTGGAACCGGGAGAAGCCTGGGCATTGAATGCAGGATTTCTTCTTACCAGTGTGCTGGATGTTCTGAAAAATGGAGACACACAGATTGCAATCGTAGATGCCAGCGCCGCCTGCCATATGCCGGATGTACTGGAAATGCCTTATCGCCCACCGCTTCTTGGAGCATCGGATGAGACAACAGATAGTGGGATTACAGTCCAGTTAGGAGGTCCAACCTGCCTGTCAGGGGATGTGATTGGAGACTATAAATTCAGCAAATTACCGGAATACGGAGATCTTCTTCTGTTTGGAGATATGGCGATTTATACGACTTGCAAAAACAATACATTTAATGGGATGCCATTACCGGATATCTGGATCAGACATGCTGACAGAACCATGCAGCAGCTAACTTCATTTAATTACACAGATTTTAAAGAAAGATTAGGAAGCCGTGAATAGCGGCTTCCTAATACATTTATCTAACACATTTCTTGTTTCACATCAACGTCCATACCCAATATACAACTCCAAGCGCCCAGCTTGTCACAATTCCATACAAGATCACAGGCCCGGCAATCGTGAAGATCTTACAACCAATACCAAAAACCTGCCCCTCCTTCTTATATTCAATTGCAGGTGCAGCAACAGAGTTGGCAAAGCCGGTAATCGGAACAAGTGCACCGGCACCGCCCCATTTGGCAAGCAGTGGATAAATTCCGGTACCGGTGAGAAGGATACTCAGAAGAATGAGCAGAATAGAAGTCCAGCTGCTGCAGTCATCCGGGGAAAGTTTTTTCAATTCACAGAAATGATAAATACATTGTCCAATCAGGCAGATTGTTCCACCAAGGAAGAACGCCTTCATCATGTTGAACCACACATTGTGCTGTGGTGTTTTCTTTTTGACATAGGCTTCGTGTTGCTTCAATTGTTCTATTTTGTCCATAAATGAAAATCCCTTCTTTTTGTTTTTAAATTCTACACATAGTTTTTCACAAAAATGAAAATAATATCCTTAAAAATAAATAATGAAGCATCAGAAATGAGGAAATGATATGAATGATACGGGAAACAAGAACCGGGCAATTGAGTCGGAGTGCGGTCCTTTTCATCTGTCCCAGCTTCGTGGGGCACAGAGCATTGTATTCACAAAAGCACCTTATCTTCTAAGCGCTGCATCTGTGGCAGGAAGCAAAGAAGCGCAGGGGCCGCTTGGAAAATGCTTTGATCTGACAAATGAGGATGACCTGTTTGGAGCAGAGACCTGGGAGGAAGCCGAAAGCAATATGCAGAAGGAAGCCTGCGTACTGGCACTGGGAAAGTCGCATGTGGATCCGAAGTCTGTGCGTTATCTCTTTGGAGGAGATCTTCTCAGACAAGGGATCGCAACTTCTATGGGCGTTGAAGATCTGCAGATTCCCATCTTCGGTCTGTATGGCGCATGTTCCACATCAGGAGAAGCACTGGCATTAGCAGCAATGAGTGTGGCAGCAGGATACGGAGATTACATGCTGGCAGTAACATCCAGCCATTTCGGAAGTGCAGAGAAAGAATTTCGATTTCCGTTAGGATATGCGAACCAGAGACCACTTTCCGCACACTGGACCGTGACAGCCAGCGGGGCTTTCCTCGTAGGAAGCCATCTGAATAAAATACATTCCGATAAGCAGCATCAAAGAAAATCCCAGTTCCGGCATGTTCGGATCACCGGCGTTACGATAGGGAAGATTGTGGACTTTGGCCTGAAGGATTCACAGAACATGGGGGCATGTATGGCTCCGGCTGCAACCGATACCATCTACCGTAATTTTCAGGATCTTGGACGTACACAGGAAGATTACGATCAGGTCATAACAGGTGATCTTGGATATATTGGTCAATCCATACTTTTTGACCTAATGAAAAGCAGAGGATATGATATCAGAAAAAAGCATATGGATTGTGGAATGACTATCTTTGATCAGGAAACACAGGATACACATGCCGGCGGAAGCGGCTGTGGATGCGCAGCGTCAACACTGGCTTCTTATATTCTGCCAAAGATTGAGAACGGAGAATGGAGAAGGATACTCTTTGTGCCGACCGGTGCATTGATGTCAACGGTCAGCTTCAATGAAGGAGCAAGTGTGCCTGGAATTGCGCATGCGATTATGATCGAACACTGTTGAAAAGCCCTATTATAATAGGAAGAAGTAAAAAATGTGCTAAGTGTGTGTTAAAAAAAGAAAAGGAATAGAAAAATGGATTATATAAAAGCATTTTTAATCGGAGGTCTCATCTGCGCTGCAGTGCAGATTCTTCTGGACAGAACAAAGCTGATGCCGGGACGGGTTATGGTATTACTCGTCTGTACAGGCGCAGTGCTTGGATTTATTGGAGCATACGAACCATTTGTGAAATTTGCAGGAGCAGGTGCAAGCGTTCCACTTCTTGGATTCGGAAATGTCCTGTGGAAAGGTGTGAAGGAAGCTGTTGATAAAAACGGACTCCTCGGAATCTTTCTGGGAGGGTTCAAGGCAAGTGCCGCCGGAATCAGCGCAGCACTTATTTTTGGATACCTGGCTTCATTGATTTTTGAACCCAAAATGAAGAAATAAACGAGAAATCACTATAATGTTACAAAATGTTACAAGGTTCATAAAAATATACATGAAAATATCTTGACAGTAAAAGAAAAATGAAATATCATTAATTGAGTATTAAAGGCAATAAGATACGACGGAACAAGGAGGCACGGCAGGACAGATTTTTTATCCCAGGTGTCTCTTTCATTGTGTAAAAGGATGAGTTAAAGATGATTGATATACATAGCCATATCTTGCCTGGAGTTGATGATGGAGCGTCTTCGATGAAAGAAAGTCTTCATATGCTTTCTATGGCGAGAAGACAGGGAATCACAGATGTGTTTGCAACTTCACATTATTCCAAAGCGTTTCCGAACAGAGATCCGGAGAAGCTGAGACGGCTTCGGGATGAGCTGATGAGCCGTGCAAATCGTCCGGTGCAAGGACCAGAGGGAAAGGTGAAGTGCAAAAGACCAATTCGAATCTGGACAGGCCAGGAGATTTTTTATTCTAATAGTGTTATACGACTGCTTGAAGAGGGAAAACTGCTTACGTTGGCAGACAGTAATTACGTACTGGTTGAGTTTATGCCGTCAGTGCCTTATTCAGAGATATGTACGGCGGTGAGGAATCTGTCAAGAGCAGGATATACTCCGGTAGTTGCTCATGCGGAGAGGTATCGTTGCCTTAGAAAAGGTAAGCGTGTGGAAGAACTGATCGATCTGGAAGCATTGATCCAGATGAATTACAGATCCGTCAGTGGAGGCTGGCATGATGCAACAGCGCGCTGGTGTAAGGATAATCTGAAAAAAAGGAATATCCATTTTATGGGAACTGATATGCACAATATCGGGAGCAGAATGCCTGATACAAAAGAGGCAATGGGTTGGATGAGGAAGCATTTAGACAGTACTTACCTCAGACAGATAACAAGAGAGAATGCACTTCGCATTACAGAAAACAAAATAATAAAATAAAGGGGAGCAAAGATGGGAAAGACGCATGATGACGACGAGGTCGAGATTGACCTCAGAGAACTATACTACGCATTGAAAAAGCGTGTTTTGGTAATCCTTGCAGCCGTACTGGCGGGAGCAGTGATTGCCGGAGCAGCAACAAAGCTTTTTATAACACCTGTTTACAGTGCAACAGCTACAATGCTTGTTCTCACAAAGGAAACAACACTTTCTTCACTGGCTGATCTGCAGATCGGTAGTCAGCTGACGAAAGACTACAACATCCTGATCACAAGCCGTACAGTATTGCAGGACGTAGTAGATGAACTGAATCTGGATATGACATATAAAGAGTTGATGGAATGTATCACAATAGAGAATCCAAGTGATACACGTATTCTTTCCATTACAGCAATAGACAAAGATCCAGAGATGGCAAAGAAGATTGCTGACACGCTGGCGAAGACATCAGCTGACTTTATCGGAGACAAGATGGAAGTAACACCACCGAAAGTTATTGAAGAAGGTGAAGTGCCGACAATCCAGACAAGTCCGAGTACAAAGAAGAATGTGCTGATCGGAGCACTGGCTGGCCTGATTCTTTCCGCAGGTATTATTATCCTTCTCACACTGATGGATGATACAATCAAGTCAGAGGAAGATATCGAGAACTACCTCGGTCTGACAACACTGGCAAGTATTCCGGATAGAAAAGACTACATTACAGGAAAAGGACCTCGCAATTCAAGCAAGACAACATCGAAGAAAAAGAAGAAAAGGAGGAAAAAATAAATGGCAATTCAGAGAGTTATATTGACAGATTCCAGAAAAGAAGATGTCTTCTATGAAGAGGCTATTAAAACCCTCCGTACAAATATGCAGTTCAGTGGTGTAGAGACAAAGAGTATTGTTCTCACAAGCTGTTATCCAAATGAAGGAAAAAGTGATGTGGCTTTCCAGCTTGCAGTAGAGATTGGAAAGATGGGAAAGAGAGTTCTGATCATAGATGCAGATATTCGTAAGTCCAGTTATATCAAACGTTACCAGATCAAACAGAAGACCAATGGACTGTCACAGTATTTAAGTGGACAGGTTGCTTTGGAAGAAATAATTTATTCTACCAATTACCGTAATCTTGAGATTATCTTTTCAGGTCCGTATGCTCCGAACCCGTCAGAGCTTCTGGAGCAGGGACGTTTTGGCAGATTGATCGAAGAGACAAGAAAAGTTTATGATTATATTTTGATTGATACACCACCGATCATCAGTATGAGTGATGCAGCAATCGCAGCAAAACAATGTGATGGAGCAATCCTCGTAATCGAGAGCGAAGCAGTAAGCAGAAGAGATGCAATGAAAGCAAAAGAACAGCTTACAAAGAGTGGATGTAAGCTTCTCGGTGCAGTACTGAATAAAGTGGATATGAAGAAAGAAAAATACTATAGTAAGTATAATTCATACTACTACGGTAAAAGCAAACAGGAATAGCCGGATATGCAGTGGAGAATATCCGCTGCATATTTCAGTTTACAGAGAAAAAACAGACAAAGCATTTAAGATAAATAAAATCAGATGTTTTGTTATGCAGTCAGACAGAAGATTATCAGGGGAAAAGAGTGTACGCGAATGTATAGGAAGAACAGTAACGGCTGGTTGAAGCACTGGGATTTCATTATATTAGATCTTGTTGCATTACAGCTGGCTTATATAAGCAGTTATGTATTGCGCATGGGAACAAGTGATCTGTATCATAACGGATTATATCTGAATATCGGGATTATTATTATACTGATAGACATTTGTACAGCTTTCTTTACAGAGCCATATCATGGGATCATGAGAAGAGGATATTTTGTAGAGTTTAAGAATGTATTGAAGCATGTGTTTATCGTGAGTGTGCTTGTGATCGTATATCTCTTTATGAGCAAACAGGGAAGCATGACTTCGCGTCTTGTGATCAGCTCATTCATTCCAATGGCAGTGGTTCTGCTTTATGCGGTGCGAATCGTATGGAAGAAATATTTGCTGAAACATGGCAATATGCTCTATTCAAAAATAAATATACTCCTTGTTTCAACAAGTGATGAAATAGATTCCATGTTAAGACGGGTGGAACAGAATGTATTTAATGAATTCGATATTGTCGGAATCGTACTTGCAGACCGCGAACCGGAAGAAAATGAAATGATCGAAGGAATTCCGGTTGTAAGTAAGATTGATACAGTAACTGAATACATACAGACAAGATGGGTTGATGCTCTTCTTGTTGGAATTAAGAAGAAAACATTGATACCGGAAGATTTGTTTGAAACATGCGTGAACATGGGAATTACAGTTCACGAATGTCTGGAAGACAGAGCAGGATGGGCAGGAAATCAGTTTATTAACCGCATGGGTGGATATACAGTCCTGACTTCCAGCGTCAGAGTGATTTCCTCACGACAGGCTATGATGAAGAGAACGATAGACATCTGTGGCGGAATCGTTGGAATGATTCTGACAGGTATCATTACAATATTCCTTGCTCCGGCAATCTATATTGCTTCACCGGGGCCAATCTTCTTCTCGCAGATGAGAGTAGGAAAAAACGGTAAATTATTTAAGATCTATAAATTCCGAAGCATGTATATGGATGCAGAGGAACGCAAGAAAGAACTGATGAAACAGAACGAGATGAAGGGGCTCATGTTCAAGATGGAGAATGACCCAAGAATCATCGGAAGCGGAACGGATGGAAGCAAGCATGGACTTGGCTGGTTTATCCGTAAGACATCTCTGGATGAATTCCCGCAGTTCTGGAATGTACTCAAAGGAGATATGAGTCTCGTAGGAACCCGTCCACCAACAGTGGATGAGTGGAAACAGTATGAGCCATATCACCGCGGAAGACTTGCTGTAAAACCGGGACTGACCGGAATGTGGCAGGTGAGCGGAAGAAGTGATATCACTGACTTTGAGGAAGTTGTAAAGCTTGATATGGAATATGTCAAGAACTGGAATATCGGAATGGATATCAAAATTCTGCTTAAGACTGTCGGAGTTGTGCTTAAGGGCAGTGGATCCAAGTGATGGATTGGATGGAAGAGATAAGGAAAATGATATAAGAATGATGATCTGCAGTGGAACCGGGAGGGGAAACTGCAGGTGTTATTGATATTGAACGTATAGCTATATAGAGAAAAAAGAGGAGAGGGAAGACTGGGGGGCTTGGGAGTGGAATGGAGCTTGGTGAGATGTTTTTCTTTTTTGAGTGATTGAACGTATAGCTATAAGAGAAATAAGTAAGAGGAAATTATAGGAATGTCAAATAAGAAAAATCTTTTGATTTATGCTCATTACTATATTCCAGACACTGCGTCAACGGGGCAGATTCTCCGTGAATTGGCGGAGGGTATGCTGGATAAGTTCGACATAACAGTCATCTGTGTGGTACCGAGTTACTTAGGAACTATCGAAGATAAGTATAAGACACAGAAATATTACGAAGAAGAAATCAATGGCGTGAAGGTTCTGCGAATTCGAGTGCCGGAGTTCAGTAAGGCCAATAAGAAGAGCCGTGTGAAGAATATTGTTTCCTATTTCTTTGGGGCAATGGGGGCAACTTTCAAGGTTGGAAAAATGGATTATGTGTTCTCCATTTCTCAGCCTCCGATTCTTGGAGGTTTGCTAGGCGTATGGGGCAAGTGGGTAAAACATGCGAAATACATTTATAACATTCAGGACTTTAACCCGGAACAGGTGCTGGCTGTTGGATATACCAAGAGCAAGTTTATCACCGATGCCATGATGTGGTTCGACAAGTTTAGCTGCAAGCGTAGCGACTTGATAATCACGGTTGGTCGTGATCTGGTGGAGACGGTAGAGAACCGTTTCAAGGGAAAGAAAGTTCCGAAGACTGTTATGATCAACAACTGGATCGATGAGAATGAGATCTATCCGTTGGATGAGAGCAATGAGAGAGTTGTTGCTTTCAAGAAAAAGTACGGTCTGGATGGCAAGTTCGTCATCATGTACTCCGGTAACATTGGTCTGTACTATGACCTTGAGAATTTGATGAAGGTTGTGGAGAAAATCAAACCGGGTACTAAGACTACCGATGGCCGAGAGGTTGTATTCGCATTTGTCGGTGCCGGATCTGTGCTGGACAAGCTGGTGCTTTATGTAAAAGAGCATCACATGGACAATGTGACCTTTATCCCGTATCAGGATAAGGCTGACTTGATTTATAGCCTGAATGCTGGAGATGTTCACTGGTGTGTGAATGCGAAAGGTATTAAAGGCGTGAGCTGCCCGTCAAAATATTATGGTCTGGCTGCAGCAGGAAAGCCTGTAATTGGAGTACTCGAATCTGGTTCTGAAATTCGAGGTCTGATCGAAGATACAAATGGAGGTTTGTGCTGTGAACCGGGTGAGTATGACAAAGTAGAAGAGAACATTCGCTGGTTCATTGACAATGCTGGAAGTGAAGAGTTGAAGGCCATGGGAGCCAGAAGCCGGGAAAACCTTGAGAAGAATCTGACCAGAAATGTATCGGTGAGAAAGTACGCAGAAGAAATTCTGAAACTGTAAAGGGGGCGAGAGGTATGAACAGTAACTGGTTTAAGCTGGCTATGAAAATGACAAAAGTGGAATATGGAAAGAATCTCTTGCTGAAAGGTGCACCGATTATCTTCAACAAAGGCGGTGCCAAGCTGAAGATTGGTGAGAATGTCACGATCAAGAGCAGCTTTCTGAGCAATTTAGTTGGCCTTTATAGCCGGACGATTATTGTCACTCGTGCTCCGGGAGCAGAAATTGAAATTGGTGATAACGTTGGAATAAGCGGAGCAACGATTTACGCCCGAAAAAAGATCACGATTGGTGAGAATACTTGTATTGGTGGTAACTGCAAGATTCTGGACAACGACTTTCATCCGATTGAGGCAGAGACGAGAAATAAGCTGCTGCGAGATGAGAACGGTGGCGATAGTGACTTGGTGCCGAGCCAAGAGATTAAAATCGGTAAGAACTGTTTCATCGGGTGCAATTCAATAATATTGAAAGGTACAGTGTTGGGCGATGGTTGCGTTGTAGGTGCTGGTGCAGTGGTATGTGGAAAGTTTGAAAATAATTGTGTGATTGTAGGAAATCCAGCCCAAATTATGAAGAAATTGTGAGGTGTTAAGTAATGAGTAAAAAGAAAATCTGTTTTATTGCACAGTTTCCACCACCGATGCACGGGCTATCAAAAGCAGTTGAAACACTATATAATTCAGAACTTAATTTTAATGTAAATCCAAAAGGTGAATTTGAATTTGAAAAAGTAGATATTACTAATAATAAAAAAATATTAAAGAATATTGTGAAAATCAAAAATAGTAAGGCAGAATTGTTCTATTTTACTATTAGTCAGACAAAAGTTGGTAATTTGCGCGATTTATTGATTCTAAAGTTATTAGAATTGCAAAATAAGAAGTGCTTAATTCATTTACATGGTGGATATTATCGCCAGTTGGTAGATAAGGATATGAGAAGGTGGCAGCGAAAAGCAAACTATAAAGCACTTAAGAAACTTGAAGGCGCGATAGTTTTGTCGAAATCTCTTAAAAATATTTTTGAGGGAATGATTGATGTTGATAAAATATTTGTTGTGGAAAATTGTGTTGATGATCAGTATCTTCTTACTGATCAAGAAATGGAAGATAAGTCAGTACAATTGAAAAAAAAGAAAGTACTTCATGTACTTTGGTTAAGTAATTTTATTAGAAGCAAGGGATACATGTGGGTTCTTGAAATGGCTAAAATTGAAAAAAAACGAGTGGATTCCGGCTATGAAAAACGTTTTCATTTCGACTTTGCAGGAAAATTTTTTGATTATAACGAAAATGTAAATTTTAATAACTATGTGAAAGACAATGAATTGGAAAATTATGTTACATATCATGGTATTGTAAGTGGAAAAGAAAAACAGAAATTATTAAAAGAGTCTTATATTTTTGCTTTACCAACATGCTACCCCAATGAAGGTCAACCAATTAGTATCTTGGAAGCAATGGGAAATGGGATGCTAGTATTAACAACAAATCATGCGGGGATTCCAGATATTATGGAGAATTTTACAAATGGTCTAATAATCAATAAAAATTGTATTGATTCAAAAATATACATGGATTATTTAATGAAAATGACGAATGATGATATAAAAAAAATAATTGCAAATAATAGAAAAAAAATTCAAAAAGAATATAGTCAAAAGAGCTATATACGGAAAATGAGTGATATTTTAAAAATGAATAAGGGGTAAACGAATGGAGATGAAATTCTCAAAAAAGGCAATTTATGGTTGCTTTTTTTATAGTATTTTACTTTCAATTTTATATATAAATAATTCAAGTGTTCATGTGAGAAATGTGTATGCAATAATCACAATGTTGTTATGCATTCTTAATATAATAAAATCTAAAGATAATTGCATTCCGTTAGTTTTGCATTTTCAGTTATTGTATTACAACTATAGTGTTGTTTTTTCTCAATATTTAAATAAAGTACCAGATTACCAAGTTTTTTATCGAAATGCAACAGAGTCATCACTGGGAATAGGTATTTTTTGCTTACTCACATTTGAATTTTTTTCTTTAATACTTGATATAAATTATACATCATTTTCAAAAGAAAAATTATATAGAAGCAAGTCTAATGTATTTATAAGCATGGGATTGTTACTGTTGGCAACAATTATGGCAATAGTTAGTTTCGATTGGAATGCATATGGACAAAGAGGGGCGATTTCATCATCCTATGAATATATAGGTATTCTATTAATTTTGGGACTGTATTATGCAGGTGAATATCGAAATAAATTGGTGAAATATGGGTATTCTGCACTGATTTTTGGATTAGTTTTACAGGGACTGATTTTTGGTGAAAGAGTATCTGCACTACAGTTTATTTTTATTTGGTGTTTCTTTTTTAGTTATGATAATTTAAAGTTGAAAAATATTATGATTGCAAGTTTGTTTGGAATCGTTTTAATGTCAATGGTTGGAGCATTTAGAAGTGCATTTAGTATGAACGGAATTAATATATCGACAATTTGGAATGAGTTAACGAAAAGAATGTTAACTTTTAATGGTGCTGATTTGGGATACTATTGCTCATTAACATTTATAATGGTAGCAAATAAAGTGATACTCGCTACAAGATGGAATTTATTCTTTGAATTTGTTAAGTCAATTTTCCTTGGAAATTCTGCAAGTGCTTATTTACCTGAATTTACAAGGCAATATTATTCGCATTGGAATGGAGGTTTCTATCCGATTTACTTTTACTTTTATGGTGGGATACTTTTGGTCATTGTAGCTTCATATATTTGGAATGCTTTTATTAAAAAATGTTTTACATATCGTAAAAAGAAATATGGAGAATTGTGCGCACTTTTGAGTATTTATATAGTTTCAATTGCAGCTAGATGGTATATGTATACGCCATTATCTGCATATAGACCTGTTCTTTTATTTATTATTTCTTTTTATGCAATAGACTTGATGTCAAGAGTATTGAGTCGTGAGGTAATTTGAAATTAATAAGTATTTATTTAGAAGATAATATTTTGTAATTTGTTAATAGGTCAACAAAAACAATAAAAATAAGATTTTTGTTGAGCATGCATTAGAGAGTAGAGAGAAATAAAATGGCGTGTTTTCAAAACATTACTTGTACCAAAAAGATGAAGAATAAATTTGAAACAAATAAAAAGCAACGAATTGAATGGATTGATGCAGCAAAAGCAGTTGCAATTATTTGTATCGTTTTAGGACATGCAGTAAATGGAAATGGTATATTATGGCATATAGTTTATGGATTCCACATACCACTTTTTATTATTCTGGGAGGATTGATCTTTTCCGTTAGAGTTGAGAAGTTGCAAGATTTCGTTATTAGAAAATTTAAGAGTATCATGATTCCATATTATTTCTGGGGTATAATTAGTATTTTTATTTATTTAATCATGACAACTATTATTCATGAGAAAGACTCATTGAATATTTACCAATGTTTTGTGGGATTAATTGTTGGGACTGCTCAAAATGGAAAAATGCACTGGAATACACCGATGTGGTATTTACCTATGTATTTTTGTATGCAATCTGTTTCCTTTGTCTGGGTAAAATGTAAACAATCAAATAAGACATTATTAGTCTATGGAATTAGTTCATTTGTTTTTGCATGGTTAATTTATTTTATTAAGCCTGATCTATATTTGCCTTTTGGAATTGCAAGTATGATTTTTTTATATCCCTTTTTTGTTTTTGGAGTTTGGATTAAGAAAGTTGATATCTTTTTTGAACAATTATCTAAAGTAAAAAGAGTATTTGTGGCATGCGCGTTAATGGTTATATCAGGAGTGGGAATTATTTATCAGGATAATATCGATTATGTAACAAATGTATATAGAAGTTATCCTATTTTCTATTTTAGTGCAATAGGTATGTCATTAGGAATTATTGTTATTATTAAAGAAATTCCTAAACATAGTAATCTAATAAAAACTATTGGTCTTAATACATTAGGAATTATGATATTACAGAAGTTTCCATTATTCTTTTTGATTCATGTTTGTCCAGTAATTAAAAATTTATATCATACTAATATTTTAGTTGTTTCTATAATTTCAACATGCATTACTGTGCTAGTATGTACCGCAGTGTGTGTGTACTGCACTAAATACTGGCCGTGGATGTTTGGAAAAAAGGTATATAAAGAATGGAATAAGGGGAAAAGATGAAAAGAGCAATTATTAATAGTATTCGAAAAATAACATATGGAAAGTTAGGAAGAAAATGTTTTATTAATAAAAATACTCTTCCTGTATATAGATGCAAAAAGATGGATATGACATATATAGCGTCATCCAATAATATTATAAAATTTAGTTATCAAGATGAAGTGTATTTTTTTAAGGAATGCCGCGTTCATAATGATTTTTTTTCATATATAAACATTGTAATAGATGATTATTTTAATAATGTTTGTTGTTTTGAAAAAAAAGAGAAGATAAAAAATTATATAAAAAAAGATCTTGAAAAACGTGATAATTTTAAAAAACTTAGAAAAATTAATAATTATGTTGAAAAACACTATGAAACTATAAAATGTGAATATACAGGTTGGAATATAGGAGATGTAGGGTTTAAAAGTTTATTTAAAGCTTATTCGCAAGGGGATATGGCAGTTATTCAATT
>ERZ791821.409-NODE-409-length-38088-cov-142.831620_pt1 | contig 38088 bp, 37 predicted proteins | sample MGYA00510300_ERZ791821 | MGnify/ENA primary metagenome ERZ791821 (study PRJEB30046, sample SAMN00792034) | human gut metagenome | study: EMG produced TPA metagenomics assembly of the A metagenome-wide association study of gut microbiota in type 2... | reverse complement strand
ACACCCCATAAAAATCTGCCAGCAGGATAAGGTTGCCATGATTGATTTCCTTATAATCCTCTTTTTCATAATTCCCAAGAGCTGATTTGGAAATGCCCGTCAGCTTTGATAATTCTTCCAGATTTAAGCCTTTGTCCTTGCGGAGTTCCCAAAGGCGTTCCTGTATGCTTGTTGCTCCTTTCATGGGCGCACGCTCCTTTCCGGTGGTTTGATTGCTGCCGCTTATCTGGATTATATCACACTTTCCGCAATCGTGGAAATTTCTGATTTTTACCCCTAATTCCTACTTTGTGGACATACGGCACAGGGCACAAAAATGTTCTATGATACAGGTAGTTCATCGATGGATTATTCCAATCGAATGACCAGCCTGTGTGGGATATGCTTCCCCGGCGATGTAGTGCCATGACTTTTGGCAGGGATATGGAGGAACCCTGACCGAAACGAGCATACCAAAGGGAGCGATACGCCGCTGTGAGATTCAGGGGAGGAACGACACCGGGGAGAACTGGCGAACTGACACCGAAATGATACCGAAATGATACCGAAACACGACAACCTGATAGGGGGATAGTCTACCCTATCGCTGATACTTCGGGAGATTTTAGGCGGTTCTATGACTGTAATTTTGCCGAAAATCGCCCCGAAACCATACACTAAAACGGGAGGAAGCGCAATATGCCGAGAATGAGCAAAAAGAGGAAGCATGAGCTTTCCTTTTACCTCAATGACCGGGGGCGTGTCACTTACAACGAATTATGCCGGAAATGCCAGCATGGGTGCAGGCAGAGCTTCCGGGCGGTTGTGATTGACTGCCCCCGTTATTTATCCAAACGAGCAAAGAAAAAGGAGGAACACACAGAATGAATTTTGAATTTATGACGATAGACACACCCTTGCCGCCCTGTATGCCCTTTCCCAGAGCGTTGACAGGATTTCCAGTCAGCAGCACCGCAAAGGTCATGTACTGCCGGATGCTGGACGCTATGCTATCCAAAGGGCAGGAGGACGAGAACGGAATCCTGTTTGTCTGCTTCCCTGTCACAGCCATTGCCGCAGTCCTGTCCCGCAGCTCCATGACGGTCAAGCGTTCTCTGAATGAACTGGAAACCGCCGGACTTATCATGCGGGTGCGTCAGGGCATTGGAGAACCAAACAGGATTTATGTGCTGATACCGGGAAAGGAGGACGCTGCCCTTGCCTGATACATCAAAGCTGGAAAAACTCAATCGGGAGTTGGAGAAAAGCGAAAAGAAACTGCGGAAAGCCATCAATGATGAAAAGGCATTGCAGCACCAGTTAAAGCAGCTTACCCGAAAGGAACGGACGCACCGGCTCTGTACCCGTGGCGGTATGCTGGAAAGTTTTCTGCAAGAGCCGGAACGCCTGACAGATGATGATGTCATGCTGTTGTTGAAACTCATTTTTCACAGACAGGACACGCAGGAATTATTGAAAAAACTGCTGGAACGGAAGAAGCCAGAAACCCCTTAGTTTACTAAGGGCGCAATTATACACCACCCAGAGGTTGGTGCATTGCGTTCTCCGAAGGCTCCTCGCCGGAGGGCTGTGATTTTCCGCAGTCATGGTCTGCTCCAAATCATACAGGGGACGCTACGCTTCCCCTGCGCTGGCTGCCGCCAGCTACCCTTTTGTGGACTTGCCATCTGGGGACACCTTGCCTTGCAAGCTGTTCCCAGCCGACAAGTTTTATAAAATATACTATCTTTTCGATAGGCAATGCAGTATAATAAAGACAGCAACAAATTAGAAGGAGGTATTTTATATGTTTAAAAAGGCTTTTTGGGTTCCTTATGAGGATAGTACCAATTACCCAACTCTTGCAAAAACTATGGAAGCAATTTCAAAATATTGTGAAGAAAATGGCGAGTCTTATACATTTATTAACGATGACGAAGTGGAGATAAATGGAAAAAGATATGAAATATATCGGGGCTACGAAAATGGTAGTAGGGGAAATTACGGTATAAAATGCAAAGAAAAATAATTTCCAGTTTTTTTTTTGATGATAATATGGTTTTTGATATTGATAATTTAAAAGGATTTCTTAATGATACCAGTTCATTTGGGTTTATAGCTAAAGAAAATAATAAAATTATAGGATTTGCATATTGCTATACACTTTTAAGACCTGATGGAAAAACAATGTTTTATTTACACTCAATAGGAATGTTACCTAACTATCAAGACAAAGGTTATGGTTCAAAATTATTATCTTTTATTAAGGAATATTCTAAAGAGATTGGTTGTTCTGAAATGTTTTTAATAACTGATAAAGGTAATCCTAGAGCTTGCCATGTATATGAAAAATTAGGTGGTAAAAATGATTATAAAGATGAAATAGTATATGTATATGATTATGAAAAAGGTGATAAATAAATGAATATAGTTGAAAATGAAATATGTATAAGAACTTTAATAGATGATGATTTTCCTTTGATGTTAAAATGGTTAACTGATGAAAGAGTATTAGAATTTTATGGTGGTAGAGATAAAAAATATACATTAGAATCATTAAAAAAACATTATACAGAGCCTTGGGAAGATGAAGTTTTTAGAGTAATTATTGAATATAACAATGTTCCTATTGGATATGGACAAATATATAAAATGTATGATGAGTTATATACTGATTATCATTATCCAAAAACTGATGAGATAGTCTATGGTATGGATCAATTTATAGGAGAGCCAAATTATTGGAGTAAAGGAATTGGTACAAGATATATTAAATTGATTTTTGAATTTTTGAAAAAAGAAAGAAATGCTAATGCAGTTATTTTAGACCCTCATAAAAATAATCCAAGAGCAATAAGGGCATACCAAAAATCTGGTTTTAGAATTATTGAAGATTTGCCAGAACATGAATTACACGAGGGCAAAAAAGAAGATTGTTATTTAATGGAATATAGATATGATGATAATGCCACAAATGTTAAGGCAATGAAATATTTAATTGAGCATTACTTTGATAATTTCAAAGTAGATAGTATTGAAATAATCGGTAGTGGTTATGATAGTGTGGCATATTTAGTTAATAATGAATACATTTTTAAAACAAAATTTAGTACTAATAAGAAAAAAGGTTATGCAAAAGAAAAAGCAATATATAATTTTTTAAATACAAATTTAGAAACTAATGTAAAAATTCCTAATATTGAATATTCGTATATTAGTGATGAATTATCTATACTAGGTTATAAAGAAATTAAAGGAACTTTTTTAACACCAGAAATTTATTCTACTATGTCAGAAGAAGAACAAAATTTGTTAAAACGAGATATTGCCAGTTTTTTAAGACAAATGCACGGTTTAGATTATACAGATATTAGTGAATGTACTATTGATAATAAACAAAATGTATTAGAAGAGTATATATTGTTGCGTGAAACTATTTATAATGATTTAACTGATATAGAAAAAGATTATATAGAAAGTTTTATGGAAAGACTAAATGCAACAACAGTTTTTGAGGGTAAAAAGTGTTTATGCCATAATGATTTTAGTTGTAATCATCTATTGTTAGATGGCAATAATAGATTAACTGGAATAATTGATTTTGGAGATTCTGGAATTATAGATGAATATTGTGATTTTATATACTTACTTGAAGATAGTGAAGAAGAAATAGGAACAAATTTTGGAGAAGATATATTAAGAATGTATGGAAATATAGATATTGAGAAAGCAAAAGAATATCAAGATATAGTTGAAGAATATTATCCTATTGAAACTATTGTTTATGGAATTAAAAATATTAAACAGGAATTTATCGAAAATGGTAGAAAAGAAATTTATAAAAGGACTTATAAAGATTGATTATATAATATATGAAAAGCTATTATAAAAGACATTAGTATTAAATAGTTTAAAAAAATGAAAAATAATAAAGGAAGTTTTTCATTCCCTACACATCGGGTCAACTTGTCCCGAACTTTTACAACTAAATACCCGCCGCCCATACAGCGGCACACCAAGCAGGAAATCTGAAAAAGGTCTCCTGCTTTTTTTCTGCCCAAAATGAGGTGGTAAAACGCCACCCCATCCACCAATTACCGAAAGGAGGGACACGAAATGCCCTGTCCACACAACGAAATCACGATTGTGCAGCGCAGCCAGCGGCAGTCTGCGGTTGCCGCCGCTGCTTACCAGAGTGGCGAAAAGCTGTTCTGTGAATACGACCAGCAAGTGAAGCACTACCCGGAAAAGCGTGGTATCGTCCACAATGAAATCCTGCTCCCGGCAAATGCCCCGCCGGAGTATGCAGACCGCAATACTTTATGGAACGCCGCCGAAGCGGTGGAGAAGCAATGGAACTCCCAGCTTGCAAGGCGGTGGGTGCTTACCATCCCCAGAGAGATCCCGCCTGACCAGTACGCTGTCCTTGTCCGGGAGTTTTGCCAGCAGCAGTTTGTTTCCAAAGGAATGTGCGTGGATTTTGCCATTCATGACAAAGGGGACGGAAACCCTCACGCTCATGTCATGCTGACCATGCGGGCGATGGACGAACATGGGAAATGGCTCCCCAAGAGCCGCAAGGTTTATGACCTTGATGAAAGCGGGGAACGGATAAAACTTCCGTCCGGCAGGTGGAAAAGCCACAAGGAGGATACGGTTGACTGGAACGACCAGAAGTATTGTGAAATCTGGCGGCATGAATGGGAGGTCATCCAGAACCGCTATCTGGAAGCCAATGACCGCCCGGAGCGTGTGGACTTGCGTTCCTATGCCAGACAGGGGCTTGATATTGTCCCTACTGTCCATGAGGGGGCTGCTGTCCGGCAGATGGAAAAGCGTGGTATCCAGACGAATATCGGCAACCTGAACCGGGAAATCAGAGCCGCCAACCGCCTGATGAAGTCCATCCGGCAGCTTATCCAAAACCTCAAAGGCTGGATTACCGAGCTGGGCGAAAAACGGAAAGAGCTGCTTGCACAAAAAGCGGCGGAGGAAGCGACACTTCTTCCCAATCTGCTGATGAAGTATATGGAGATACGAAAGGAAGAACGGAAGGACTGGACAAGGGCTGGACAGAACCGGGGGACTTCACAGGACTTAAAGGCAGTCAGCGAAGCCCTGTCCTATCTCCGGCAAAAGGGACTTTCCACTGTGGAGGACTTAGAAGCATTTCTGGAATCTTCCGGGAAATCAGCCGCAGATTACCGCAATCAGATGAAGCCCAAGGAAGCCCGCAGCAAAGTGATTGACGGGATTCTTGCTGCCCGGACAGCCTGCAAGGAATGTGAGCCTGTCTATGAGAAGTACCGGAAGATATTTTTTAAGAAAACTAAGGAGAAATTCAAGCTGGAACACCCGGAGGTTGCCCGGTATGAGAAAGCCGCTGCCTACCTTGCCAAGCACCCGGATGATAAGGACAGCACCCAAAAGAAACTGCAACAGGAGCAGGAAACGCTTTTGGAAGAAATCACAGAGCTGAAAGTACCGCTGACCGAGGTACAGGAGGATTTGAAGAAGCTGCGGGACATCCGCTACTGGGTACGGAAAGCCACACCCGGCACAGAGGAAAGTAAAGAGCCGCCTAAGAAGCAGCCCATCAAGGAAGCCTTGCAGGATAAGGCAGACGAGAAAAAGGCTCAAAGAACCGCCCCGGCACAGGCGAAACACAAACAACAGGATATGGAACTTTAACAGGCACTTGCCATTTTCAATCAGAGAATGTCAGGTGCTTTTTTCTTTTTAAGGAGGGATAGATTTGAATGTATTTGAAGCTGTGAAGCAGTCCGCCACAACAAGACAGGCTGCGGAGCATTATGGAATCCATGTAAACAGGAATGGGATGGCTTGCTGCCCGTTCCATAACGATAAGACCCCAAGCATGAAGCTGGATCGGCGTTACCACTGCTTCGGCTGCGGTGCAGATGGAGATGTGATTGATTTTGCCGCCACCCTGTATGGGCTGGGAAAGAAAGAAGCCGCCGTACAGCTGGCACAGGACTTCGGGCTTTCCTATGAGGACTGGAAGCCGCCGGGAAAGGCAAAAAAGCCCAAGCACCGGCAGAAATCCCCGGAGGAACAGTTTCAGGAAGCAAAGAACCGCTGCTTCCGTATCCTTGCCGATTATCTCCACCTGCTTCGGGCATGGAGAACGGATTATGCCCCGCACTCCCCGGAGGAAGCCTTTCATCCACGGTTTGTGGAAGCCTTGCAGAAGCAAGACCAAGTGGAATATCTGCTGGATGTGCTGCTGTTCGGGGAGACAGAGGAAAAAGCGGCTTTGATTACGGACTACGGAAAGGATGTGATACAGCTTGAACAGCGAATGGCAGAGCTTGCAGCCGCAGACGCAGCAAGAACTAAAAAACACCATGAACGCCATGCAGCCGCCCCAGAGCGTTGAGGAAATCAAGGCGGGGCTGGAAACCACCGAGAAAGGCGGTGTCCGTCAGAGCATACGGAACTGCCTGACCGTATTCCAGCGTGACCCGCTGCTTTCCGGGGCTATCGCATACAACATCCTGACTGACCGCAAGGACATCATAAAGCCCATCGGCTTCCACAGAGAAAGCACAGCCCTGAACGATACGGACATGAAGTATCTGCTTCTCTATCTGGAAGAAACCTATGGGCTTACCAATGAGAAAAAGATTGATAACGCCATCGGGATTGTGGCGAATGAAAACAAGTACCATCCCATCCGGGACTACCTAAGTGCCCTTGTGTGGGACGGGACAGAACGAATCCGCTTCTGTCTGCGGCACTTTCTGGGGGCTGACGCAGACGATTACACCTATGAAGCGTTGAAGCTGTTCCTGCTGGGTGCAATCTCACGAGCCTTTCAGCCGGGGTGCAAGTTTGAAATCATGCTCTGTCTGGTCGGCGGTCAGGGGGCTGGCAAGTCCACCTTCTTCCGTCTGCTGGCAGTCCGGGACGAGTGGTTCTCCGATGATTTGCGGAAGCTGGACGATGACAATGTGTACCGCAAGCTGCAAGGTCACTGGATTATCGAAATGTCGGAAATGATGGCAACCGCCAACGCTAAGAGCATTGAGGAAATCAAGTCATTTTTAAGCCGGCAGAAAGAGGTTTACAAGATACCCTATGAAACCCACCCGGCAGACCGCCCCCGTCAGTGCGTGTTTGGCGGCACTTCCAATGCCCTTGACTTCCTGCCCCTTGACCGTTCCGGCAACCGCCGCTTTATCCCGGTCATGGTGTACCCGGAGCAAGCCGAGGTTCACATTTTGGAGGACGAAGCCGCTTCCAGAGCCTATATCAAGCAGATGTGGGCGGAAGCGATGGAGATTTACCGAAGCGGCAGGTTCAAGCTGGCTTTCAGCCCCGCCATGCAGCGGTATCTCAAAGAACACCAGCGGGACTTTATGCCGGAGGACACCAAAGCAGGGATGATACAGGCGTATCTTGATAAGTACACCGGGAGCATGGTCTGCTCCAAGCAGCTCTACAAGGAAGCCTTGAACCATGCCTTTGACGAGCCGAAGCAATGGGAAATCCGGGAAATCAACGAGATTATGAACCAGTGCATTGACCGCTGGCGGTACTTCCCGAACCCAAGAATGTTTTCTGAATATGGCAGACAAAAGGGCTGGGAGCGTGAAAACCCGGCAACGGACTCCGGCAACCCGTCTGAAAAAACGATGGACGGTTTTGTGGAGGTCACAGAACAGATGGAGCTTCCATTCTGAAAATGACCGCCCGTTGCACCCCCTGTTGCTATCCCGTTGCCGAGCCGGTTGCCGGGGAAAATCCCGAAACTATCGGCTTTTCTCCCCTATAACAACCAAAACAACAGAAAAATAAAAGAAAAGTATAAATAGTAACCATCGCCAGATTGAGATTGTTTGCAAGGTCTTTTGAAGCCCGTTGCCGGACTTCGTTGCCGACACCCTCTGTCTGGCTATTTTCATGTATGGAGGATAACTGCCTATGGCAAAAAACAAAACAGAGATTCATGTTACAACGGTATTTGACGGGGAACTTGACGCAACCGATGTGTTCGTCAGCCTGATTTCCCAGAAATACGGTAAGACAAATACGAAAGAATATCTTGCTAAAAGGAAAGATATGAGGTATAATGAAGATGAGGTTCAAAAGAGCCAGATACCGTCTGGATTGTGTGGGTAAATGGCTATGATGAACGAAATGGAATACAGAACAATCGGTTCGGCACTTGCCGGGTGCTATCGTGCAGCGGTCTATTGCAGGCTGTCAAAGGACGATGACCTGCAAGGCGAAAGTGCCAGTATCGCCAACCAGCGTGATATGCTGGAAAAATACTGCGAAAAGCAGGGATGGGAGGTTGTGGCAGTCTATCAGGACGATGGCTTCACAGGTCTTAATATGGAGCGTCCTGATTTACAGAGAATGTTGAGAGCCATTGAGCGCAGGCAAATCAACCTTGTCATCACGAAAGACCTCAGCCGACTGGGGCGTAACTATCTGCAAACCGGGCATTTGATTGAGGACTTTTTCCCAAGAAACGGTGTCCGCTATATCGCCATGAATGACGGTATCGACACCCTGCGGGATAACAACGACATTGCCCCGTTCAAGAATATCCTGAACGAGATGTACAGCAAGGATATTTCCAAGAAAGTCCATTCCTCTTATCTTCTGAAAGCGCAGAAAGGACAGTTTACCGGGTGTCTTGCCCCGTTTGGGTATCGGAAAGACCCGGAGGACAAAAACCATCTGCTCATTGACGAGGAAACCGCCCCGATTGTGCGGCTGATTTTCGGATATGCCCTAAATGGTCATGGTCCGAACTATATCCGCAGACGGCTGGAGGAAGAAAAAATCCCATGCCCCACATGGTGGAACCGGGAACGGGGACTTCGCAATACACGCACCAAATGGGAAAAGAAAGACCCGGAAAACGGGCGGTATATGTGGGACTTCTCCGTTATCAAAGACCTTTTGATGAATCCCGTCTACACTGGGGCGATTGCTTCCCAGAAAAAGGACTACCGTTTCAAAATCGGCACGATTGGGGAAAAGAAGCCGGAGGACTGGATTGTGGTGGAGGGACAGCATGAACCGCTGATTGACCGCATGAACTTTGACATTGTGCAGAACAAGCTGAAATCCCGCCAGCGTCCGGGGCAGACCAATGAAATCAGCCTGTTTGCCGGACTGATAAAATGCGGCGAGTGTGGGAAGTCGCTGACGATACGCTACACAAATGCAAAACATCCCCAGCGGATTTACTCCTGCAAGACCTACAATGCCTTTGGAAAGAACCACTGCACCCAGCACCGGATTGATTATGACACCCTTTACAGCCATGTGCTGCGGAAAATCCGGGAATGTGCCAGAGCTGCCCTGATGGACGGGGAAGCGGTTGCCGACCGCCTGACCAATACCTGTGAAGCCGAGAAGCGGGAACAGCGTGAAGCAATGGAACGCTCCCTTACAAGGGACGAGGAACGGATTGAGGTTCTGGACAAAATGGTCATGCGGCTTTATGAGGATATGATTGCAGGGCGTATCAGTGAGCAGAATTTCAACACCATGCTGGAAAAGACACAGACCGAGCAGACGGAGCTTAAAGCAAAAGTGTCCGAGGGCAGAAAGCGGCTGTCCGATGAAGTCCAGCTTGCCAATGACGCAAAACAATGGGTGGAAGCCATTCAGGAATACGCCAATATCACAGAGCTGGACGCAGCCACCCTTAACCGCTTAATCAAAGAAATCGTCGTGCATGAGCGCATTGACGAAGATAAAACAAGACACATTTCTATCGAAATTCATTTTAATCTCAAACCCATCCCGGAGGTGGAACAGGTCACTGCCTGACCTGTCCCGCCGGGACGGTTCTCTTAAAAACACCATATAGATTTTTTGTACGCCGCCGCCCGCCATCGAGCAGAGTTTTACACCTAATTGGGGATAAAACAGCTCATGGCTGGCGGCGGTGTTGCCCTGATTGGCATCACCCTGATTCCCCTGCTGAGCGGTCTGTTCGGCTAATCTTTTCCGGGCGGCGATTGCCGCCCCGTACATATTTACTTGCAAGTGTTTCCAGCCCCTCCGTGGCAAACGGATTTTTATGACAAGAGGAAACGCATTGCAAATCGAATATTCACTGTTACCTGAAAGGAAGGCGATTTTTATAAGATATTTTTGTGGCGATGCCATGCCATTATTATGAGAGCAATGAGCATAGTGGCGGTTTCCGCAACAGGAAATGCAAGCCAGATTCCGTTCAGTTGGAATAATTTGTTCAGACACCATAAGGCAGGAACAAGGAAAAGCAGTTGTCTGCATAATTGAATCGCTATGCTGGAACCTACTTTTTCTGTCGCCTGAAAATAGGTGGAAATCATGGTAGAGAGACCGCAAAACAGATAGCTTGCCGCCATGATCCGCATAGCGGATATTCCAAAGGAGCGCATGGCTTCCGACGCTGTAAATAATTCCAAAAGCTGCGCCGGAAAGAGGTTGACGGTCAATGTTCCCAGTATCATCATACCGGAGACCAAAGCGGTTCCGTATCGGAAAGCGGAGTGCAGCCTATCTCTGTTTCCCGCACCGTAGTTAAACCGCATAATAGGCAAACAGCCCTGAATCAAGCCGTTTACTGTCATAACGATCAGCTGCTGCACCTTAAAATACGCACCGAAGAATGCAATCGCCGTATCGGAATACGCCACCAGAAACAGATTGACGAATGTCACCATAAACGAACTGAGGGCATTCATAATGAAAGATGGTAAGCCAAGGGCGAATATACGGGCAATCATCCACTTTTGTATATGAAATTCTTTGATCTTTATCCGCACTTTTTGTTTTTTGCCCAGCAGCAAGGCAAATGCCAAAATCATGGATAACAAATAGCCCGCAACAGTAGCCACCGCAGCGCCACGGATTCCCATAGCTGGAAAAACACCAATACCAAAAATTAGAAGTGGGTCAAATACAAAATTAACGACCACTCCTGCAATCTGGAACCACATAGGAGCAATCATGTTCCCAGTAGCCTGTATCATCTTCTGGATTGCGATATGCACCATGTTGGGAATTTGCATGAACGAACATACGCTCATATAGGCAAGGCTCAACTGATAAATTTCTTCGTTATTGGTGAATGCCCTAAAGTAGGGTTTCATAATCAGTAATGACAGAAGATTGAGCAAAGCGCCAATTCCAAAGGCCAGTAACAATCCATGTGTGACGGTAGTATTTGCCTCATCCTGCTTTCTCTGTCCAAGATACCCTGCAATTAGTACATTCACGCCAACGCCGATCCAGATAGATGACGCATTCATCAAAGTTGTAATGGGAAACGACAGGGAAACCGCCGTCAAAGCATTTTCACTCAGGCGCGCTACAAACGCGCTGTCTATCAGGTTATAGGAATATTGCAGAAACATGGAAATCAGCGGCGGTATCGACATTTGCCAGATGAGTTTTCCAACGGGCGCAACCGCCATTTTGTTATTGGTCTGCATGCTTTCCCTCTTCTCCACAAATTGTCCGAACAATATAGTTTTGTTTGCGTGCTGCGGGCTGACCGGCTTCCTTGACCGGATAAGTCCCTGCTTCCAGTACAGCGTCCAAAGCCTTGGAAGGGACAGATTCCGATTTATAAGCCCGTACACTACGGCACGTCTTGATAAGAGACAAAAAATTTTTCCCCATACAGATATAGTCCTCCATTCTGCTAATACTTCTGAGATACAGGCAACAAAAAAGCCACACAACTATCACAAGATAGCTGTGTGGCAAAAAGATGACCGAATCCGGAAAAGTCCACTAAAATTTTGCGTTTATTATTATAGCGAACTTGAAGGAGACTGTCAAGCATCAATCATTACGGAATTGTGGCGGCTGTCTGTTGTTTTTTGTGTTACTTTATGGCACATGAGAAATTCTGTCTGGTTTTGTACTCGTGGTGAATGGGCATGTTCTCCCATTAGGAGGCCACCCACCAGTCCAATTCATTCAGTACGATATTGGATAGGATGCCGCCCTGCGGCGTTCCCTTAGTCGGGTAATCGCAGCTCATAGCTGGCGGCGGCGTTGCCCTCATCGGTATCACCCTGATTCCCCTGCTGAGCGGTCTGTTCGGCTGATTCTTTCCGGGCGGCGATTGCCGCCCCGTACATATTTACTTGCAAGCATTTCCAGCCCCTCCGTGGCAAACGGATTTATTATTATAAAGGAAGTGCATTGCAAAACGAATATTCACCTTTATTCTGAAAGGACGGTGCTATTATGCAGATTCTGACTCACCTTATTTTTCTGCTCAACCTGCTCAAGACCCTTATCAACCATTTTTCTTGATGGGTGGTGGCGCTGAGTGGAAACAGTTCTCAAAGCGATCTCTGATTGGATCAAGTCGCTTCTGACAGCGGCAATCATGTCCAATCTCTCCGGCCTGTTCGATGACGTGAATACCCAAGTGGGCAACATCGCACAGCAGGTGGGCACCAAACCATCCAGTTTTGAACCGCGCGTTTTCGCTATGATCGAAGCACTCTCCCGGAATGTGGTGCTGCCCATTGCAGGCGTGATTTTGACCTTCATTGCCTGTTATGAGCTGATTCAGATTGTAACAGAGCACAACAACATGGCACAGTTTGAACCTGCGCTGCTGATGAAATGGATCTTTAAAACTGCCATTTCGGTCTGGATGATCTCCAACACTTTCGACATCATCATGGCGGTGTTCGATGTGACGCAGCAGGTGGTGGCAAATTCCAGCGGCATCATCAGCGGCAACACACGGGTGAACGACATCGGGCTTTCCATGCTGCAATCAAGCATGATGCAGATGGACGTAGGACCCTTGTTCGGACTGTTCTTGCAGTCCTTCTTCATCGGCATCACTATGCGCATCCTGTCCATCGTGATTTTCGTCATCGTCTACGGAAGAATGATTGAGATCTACATGATGGTCAGCCTTGCCCCGGTGCCCATGGCAACATGGGGCAACCACGAGCAATCCCATGTGGGACAGAACTATCTTCGTTCTCTGTTCGCGCTGGGATTTCAAGGTTTCCTGATTCTGATCTGCGTGGCGATCTACGCTGTTCTGCTCCAGAATGTTGCAATATCCGGGGATGCCATCAACTCGATCTGGAGCATCGTGGGGTACACGGTGCTGCTGTGCTTTACGCTGTTCAAGACTGGTTCTGTTGCCCGGAGCATTCTGGGTGCACATTGATTGGAGGTGAAATTTTGGCAGCTTATATTTCCGTGCCGCGCGATTTCAGCAAGGTGAAGTCCAAAGTAGCCTTCAACCTGACCGCCCGGCAGCTTATCTGTTTTGGTGCAGCGGCAGTCGTAGGCGTGCCGCTGTTCTTTGTTCTGCGGGACACCGCTGGCAATTCCGGTGCTACCCTCGGCATGATGGCGGTCATGCTGCCCATGTTCTTTCTGGCCATGTATCAGAAGAACGGTCAGCCGGCTGAAAAGATCCTGCGGTACTACTTTCAGGCGCGTTTTGTTCGCCCGAAGGTGCGTCCGTACCAGACCCGCAATTACTATGCACTGCTTGTGAAGGGAGATGACGCCCATGATTCCGTTTCTGAAAAAGAATAAGGACGGCGGCAAAAAGCCGCCCAAGTCCACGGTGCCCCGCACGGCACAGGAAAGCATCCCGTTCCAGCGGATGTTTGAGGACGGCACCTGCCGTGTCCGCCCCGGCTACTACACCCGCACCATCCAGTATCAGGATATCAACTACCAGTTGGCGCAGCAGGAGGACAAAACCGCCATTTTTGAGGAATGGTGCTCTTTTCTCAACTTTTTCGACAGCTCTATCCACTTTGAGCTGTCCTTTGTGAATACCGCCACCGATTCCACAGACTTCGAGAAGTCCATCCGCATCCCGTACCAGCAGGATGGCTTTGACGATGTGCGCGCCGAGTACAGCCAGATGCTGCGGCAGCAGCTTTCCAAGGGAAACAACGGCTTGACCAAAACGAAGTTTCTGACCTATGGCATCGAGGGCGACAGCATGGCACAGGTTAAACCTCGGCTGGAGCACATCCAGAATGACCTGATGAACAACTTCCACCGGCTTGGCGTTCTGGCGAAACCGCTGGACGGTACGGAGCGTCTGCGGCTGATGCATGGGATGCTGAACATGGATGGAGCCAACAAGTTCCACTTCAACTGGAAAGACCTTGTGCCCAGTGGTCTGTCCGTAAAGGATGCCATTGCCCCCACTGCGCTGGCGTTTAAGAACAGCCGCACCTTTCAGATGGGCGGCATCTTCGGAGCGGTCAGCTTTCTGAATATCACGGCTTCTGACCTGAGCGACCAGTTGCTGAAGGATTTTCTGGACATGGATTCCAGCCAGATCGTTACCATGCACATCCAGTCCGTTGACCAGAACAAGGCCATCAAAACCATCAAACACACCATTACCGAACTCGACCGCAGCAAAATCGAAGAGCAGAAGAAAGCCGTCCGCGCCGGATACGACATGGACGTGCTGCCGTCTGATTTGGCGACCTACGGCAGGGATGCCAAGGCACTTTTGAAGGAGCTGCAGAGCCAGAATGAGAGAATGTTTTTGGTGACGTTCCTCGTGTTGAACACCGGAAAAACCGAGCAGGAACTGGAAACCAACGTGTTTCAGGCGGTCAGCATTGCGCAGAAGCACAACTGCGAATTATGCCGCCTTGATTTTCAGCAGGAGCAGGGGCTGATGAGCAGCCTGCCGCTGGCAGACTGCCAGATCGAGATCCAGCGCGGTCTGACCACCAGCAGCACAGCGATTTTTGTGCCGTTTACCACACAGGAGCTGTTCGACAACGGCAAGGAAAGCCTGTATTATGGCTTGAACGCCCTGTCCAACAACCTGATTATGGTTGACCGCAAAAAGCTGAAGAACCCCAACGGTCTGATTTTGGGCACTCCCGGTTCCGGTAAATCCTTCAGCGCAAAGCGTGAGATCTGTAATGCGTTCCTCGTGACGGACGATGATATTATCATCTGCGACCCAGAATGTGAGTACGCACCGCTGGTGGAGCGTCTGCATGGGCAGGTCATCCACATCAGCCCTGCTAGTACCCAGTATATCAATCCTATGGACATCAACAGCAACTACTCGGAGGAGGATAACCCGCTGGCACTGAAAGCTGACTTTGTACTGTCCCTGTGCGAACTGGTGGTGGGCGGAAAAGAGGGCTTGCAGCCGGTAGAAAAGACAGTCATTGACCGCTGCGTCCATGTGATCTATCGCAAGTATTTCGAGAATCCCACCCCGGAAAATATGCCGCTGTTGGAAGATCTGTACAACGCCCTGCTGACGCAAGACGAACCGGAAGCCCGCCATGTGGCGGCTGCGCTGGAAATCTACGTCAAGGGCAGTCTGAACATTTTTAACCACCACACCAACGTGGATATCAATAACCGCATCGTCTGCTTTGACATCAAGCAGCTTGGCAAGCAGCTCAAAAAGCTGGGAATGCTCATCGTGCAGGACGCCGTGTGGGGGCGTGTGACCGCCAACCGCAGTGCCGGAAAATCCACCCGGTACTATGCAGACGAGTTCCATTTGCTCTTGAAGGAAGAGCAGACTGCTGCTTATTCCGTGGAAATTTGGAAGCGTTTTCGTAAGTGGGGCGGCATCCCGACAGCCCTGACGCAGAACGTCAAAGATCTGCTGGCAAGTCCCGAAGTATCAAATATTTTTGAGAATTCGGACTTCGTTTATATGCTCAATCAGGCGAACGGCGATAGGCAAATCCTCGCAAAACAGCTCAACATCTCGCCCCATCAGCTTTCCTATGTGACCCACTCCGGCGAAGGTGAAGGGCTGCTGTTCTTCGGCAACGTGATCCTGCCCTTTGTTGACCACTTCCCGAAAGACCTTGAACTCTACCGCATCCTTACGACCCGCCTTTCCGAAGTTGCGGAGGCACAAAAGCATGAGTGAGAAACAGCCGAAGCTGAAATTTCAGGAGGACAAGGAGCGCACGGCCACACGCTCCCCTCCGAAAAAGTCGAAGGTCGAGCAGTCTAAGCCCAAAAAGCAGAAGCTGAAACTGGACGCAGATAAAGCAGCGGAAAAGGCGCAGCACCTGCGTTTTGGCAAAGCCGAGATCACCCCGGATGAAGCATCCCGCATGACAAAGCAGCAGAAACGTGCTATGTATGCCGCTGCTGCCGCCCGGTCTGCGGTACATCGGGAAGTTGACCAGTACGAGGACGATAATGTGGGCACGCAGGCTTTAAGCGAGGGCGAAAAGGCAGCAGGAAATGTCCGGGATATTTCCAAGAACATCTATGCCCGGAAGCTGAAAAAGAAAGCCAAGATGCAGGGCAAGAAGGGTGCCAAAACCGCAAAATCTTCCTCGCAGAAGCCGACTGCGGCACAAGATGCAGGCGCATCCTGCACCGGCGAGGGCGGCTCCAACTGGCTTTCCCGCTGGAAACAGCGGCAAGAAATCCACAAAAGCTACTATGCCGCCGCCCGGTCGGGCACGGCGGCGCAGACCGCAGGCGGTAAAGCGGCATCCAATGGAACCACTGCCGCAAAGTCCGGCATGGAACAGGTCATCGACAAAGGAAAATCGGTGGTCAGCACCGCAGTCAACGGCATTGCCAATTTTGCAAAGAGCAACGCACACGTTCTGGTGATCGTGGGCGTTTTTCTTTTGCTCATTCTTATGGTGATGTCTGGCTTTTCCTCCTGTGGCATCCTCTTTTCCGGCGGCACGCAGGTATCCGGGCAGACCATCTACACCGCAGAGGATCGGGACATCCGGGGCGCAGAACAGGACTACAAGAAGCTGGAAAAGGAACTGGATAAAAAAATCAAGCGCACCCCCACCGACCATCCCGGCTACAACGAGTACCAGTACCATCTTGACCCCATCGAGCACGACCCGTGGCAGTTGACCTCTTTTCTTACGACTCTGTATGACGACTACACCCGGTCGGAGGTGCAGGGCAAGCTGAAGGAAACCTTCAAAAAGCAGTACAAGCTCACCACATGGGTGGAGGTGCAGACCCGGTATATGACCGTCTGGGTCATGACTCCGGCAGGCATCCCGGTTCCCACGCAGGTTCCCTACGAGTACCGAATCTTCCACACCAAGCTGGTGAATCGTGGCTTGGAGGTGGTCATCCGGGAAGAACTGGACAACGACCAGTGGAAACGGTACGAGATCTTTCAAGACACCTTGGGCGGCAGACCTTATTTGTTCAACGGCGGCTTGCCGCCCGGTGGCTCCGATGGCTCTGGCGCGCCGGGCATTGATTATCAGGTTCCGGCAGAAGCCCTGACCAACAGCGAGTTTGCGGCCATCTACAAGGAAGCTCAAAAGTATGTGGGCACGCCCTATGTGTGGGGCGGCTCCACCCCGGAAACCGGGTTCGATTGCAGCGGCTACGTCTGCTGGGTGTACAACCAGAACGGCTACAATGTAGGGCGCACCACCGCCAACGGTCTGTGGAACAAGAGCCAGCATATTTCTGAAGCCGAAGCAAAGCCCGGAGACCTTGTTTTCTTCGAGGGAACGTATGATACGCCGGGGAAAAGTCATGTGGGCATCTACCTTGGAAACGGCATGATGGTGTCCGCCGGCGACCCCATAAAGTATGCCAATATTCATTCGTCCTACTGGCAGAAATATTTGTCCGGTTTTGGGCGGCTCTCAAAATGATTGGAGGAAAACATGAGCGAAAAACTCGATAAGCTGCGCGCTTCTCTGGAAAAGGAAAGGGAGCGTCGCATTAAAATCAACACTCGCATTGAAAGCCTTGAACGACGGATTCAGGAAGCAGAAGCTGCCGAGGTGAATGAGATGGTGCGCACCGCCAAGGTTACGCCGGAACAGCTTGCCGCCCTGCTGCGGCAGTCGGCTACCGCCACCCCGAACCCGGCTGCGCTGTCCGCGGTCGGTGCTACCTTTAATAAGGAGGACGATTCCAATGAAGATGATGAATAAGTTCTGTGCCCTGATGTTGTCGGTGGCACTGTGCGCTGGTATGGCGGCTCCTGCTTTTGCCTATGGCGGTGAGCCTGTGGAGGAAGTGGAACAGCCCGTCCTGACTTCTACCACCGATGAAGAAGATGTAGTCACCGTGACCGATGAGGAAACCGGTGCTCTGACCCCGGAGGGCAATCTGACGCTGGTGGACGATTACCACACCAACTATTCCGATGGCAGCGGACAGCAGTTCATCACGCTGGTGTCGAAGTCTGGCAACACATTCTATCTGGTCATTGACCGCAACGACAAGGGGGAAAACACCGTTCATTTCATGAATCTTGTGGATGAAGCCGACCTTCTTTCCCTGATGGAAGATGAAGATGCCGATGCCTACACCGCTGAAAAAGAAATGGCGGCGCAGGCAGAGCAGGAGCGCAAACAGGCCGAAGAGGATGCGAAAAAGGCTGCGGAAGAAGCGGAGGCATCCGGCACGGAACAGACTGGCAGCAACAAAATTACGAAGTATGCTGCCACATTCTTAGGCGTTCTGGCTCTGGTCGGTCTGGCTGCTGGCGGCGGCATTTACACCTTTATGAAGCAGAAGCAGAAAAAGCAGGCAGAAAAAGAAGCCCTTGACCCCGATGCAAACTACACTGAGGACAAGGGCGACTTTGAAATCCCTGTGGAGGATGAGCCGGAGGAGACCGGCGAGGAGGATAACGCAGAGGAATAATTCTATTGGCGGCGTTTGCCGCCTTACATATTGCAATCCAAAACAGATTGGAGGAATTCTTATCGCAAAATTGATCGTGGCGGAAAAGCCGTCGGTTGCCATGTCCTACGCCAAAGTCCTCGGTGCCACCAGCCGTCAGAACGGCTACCTTGAGGGCAACGGCTATCTGGTGAGCTGGTGTGTGGGGCATCTGGTGGAACTGGCTCCGCCTAATGTCTACGATGCCAAGTATGTCAAGTGGAGCATCGCAGACCTGCCCATCCTGCCGCAAAAGTGGCAGTATCTGGTGTCTGCGTACACCCAAAAGCAGTTTGGCATTCTGCAAAAGCTGATGCACCGCCCGGATGTAGATAGCATTGTGAACAGTTGCGATTCCGGCCGGGAGGGAGAACTGATCTTCCGTTTGGTGTACCAGCAAGCAGGCTGCAAAAAGCCCTTTTTCCGTCTGTGGCTGTCCAGCATGGAGGAAAACGCCATCCGGGAGGGCTTTGCCCACCTCAAACCGTCAACTGAATACGATGCGCTGTACAATGCAGCACTCTGCCGGGAACGTGCCGACTGGATGGTCGGCATCAATGCGTCCCGGCTTTTTTCGTGCCTGTACGGGCAACCGCTGGCGGTGGGGCGTGTTATGACCCCGGTGCTTGCCATGACGGTGGTGCGGGAAGCCGCCATTGTCGCCTTTGTGCCGGAGAAATTCTACACGGTAGATTTGGAACTGACCAGCGGCTGCACGGCATCCAGCCGCCGCATTCCTGAAAAATCCGTTGCTGAAAACCTGATGGAAGCCTGCCGAAAGGAGATGGTAGCAACGATCCAGCGCATCACCCGCAAGGAAAAGTCCGAGAATCCACCGCCGCTGTACGATTTGACCACCCTTCAGCGAGACGCCAACCGCTTGCTGGGGTACAGCGCACAGCAGACACTGGACTATGTGCAGAGCCTGTATGAGAAGAAACTTACCACTTATCCTAGAACTGATAGCTGCTATATCACCGACGATGACGAGGAAATGCTGGAGGAACTGACCGAGGAACTGGAAAGAGTTTTCGACATTACCCCGGAAGATGTGGACGAGGCTGTGCCCCGGACACGGCGCACCGTCAACCGGGAAAAAGTCACCGACCACCACGCCATCCTGCCCACCCGCAGTATGCTGCAAGCCGATCTGGAAGCCCTGCCCAAGGGCGAGCAGAACGTCCTGAAGCTCATCATCGCCCGGACGCTGATGGCAGTCAGCAAGCCCTTCCGGTATCTGGAAACCCTGCTGACCACCGAATGTGCCGGGGAGGAATTTACCGCCAAGGGCAAGGAGGTTCTGGAGGAAGGCTGGAAAGCGGTGGAGCGCAAGGTGCTGGCAGACATCCTGAACCGAAAACAGGAACTCACCGCCCTGCCCAATGCGGCAGAAAACGAGTGCGGTATCCTCAATGCAGAGCTGAAGGAGGGTCAAACGTCCCCACCGAAGCATTTTACCGAGGACACCCTGCTGCACGCTATGGAAACCGCCAGTGCAGACAGTATGCCGGAGGGCGTGGAGCGTCAGGGCATCGGCACCCCGGCAACCCGTGCCGCCACCATTGAAAAGCTGGTGCAGAAGGGCTTTCTGGAGCGCAAGGGCACCAAGAAAACCAAGGTGCTGCTGCCCACGGATAAGGGGAAAGCGTTAATCACCGTGATGCCCGAAGAAATCCAATCCCCGGAAATGACCGCTGATTGGGAAACAAAACTGCTGCAAATCGAGCGCAGCGAAATGGAGCCGGAAACTTTTATGACTGAAATCAAAGAGATGATCTCCTCGCTGGTAACGACCACCGAGGCTGCGAAAGGAGCGAATGCGCTTATGAAAAACAAGATTATTGGTATCTGCCCGAACTGCGGTGCAAATGTTGTGGAGCGTGAAAAGGGCTGGTTCTGCGAGAACCGGGAGTGCCGTTTCGTGCTGTGGAAGGATAATGCTTTTCTGAAACGGCTCGGCAAACGCATGGACGCTCATGTGGCAGACAAGCTGCTGCGGGATGGCCGGGTCCGCCTGAAGGACTGCAAGAGTGCCAAGGGCAAGACCTACAATGCCACCGTGCTGCTGTCCTGTGAAGCCGATGGCCGCAGCAAGTTTTCGCTGGAATTTGAAGGTGGGTGCTGATGGAGCAGATAAAAGAAGCGGTCTACCTTATCAACGATGAACGCTATCTGCATCTCCGGGAAAACGGTGCAGGGGTCGGCTTTGCCACTTATAACAAGGTAACTGGCGAGCCGCTGGAAAGTGGGCAGATCTCGGAAAAGAATCTGCCGCCAGATGGACGGAACGCCATCCCTGCCGCCCGGAACTGGTATCTGTTTGAACTTTCGGACGATGACCGTAAGGCCATCCAACAGGAAAGCGTAAAGATCCTCGAAAACATCCCGCAGGCGGGCATCGGCAGACGGCGCATCTGGGAGCCGGAAACGCTGCCGAAGGATATTCGTCTCATCAACAGCCACTATGATGACCTCTATCGCATTCCAGATGGCGGCGTGATTCAGGTGGATTACCCGGATGGGCGCAGTTTTACGGCACGGGTGGAACATCTGGATGATTACCACTTTGACATGGGCGGTCTGGGCAATGTGTTCCACATCTGCCAGTTTGCCGAGGTCATGGAACGGAACCATGCCGACTTCTACCCGGAAATTCAGACACAAGACGAGCAGGCTGCATGGGAACTGGGCGGCAAAGGCTATCTTGCCATCCAGTCCTGTGAGGATGGATGGGACTACACCCTCTACCACAGCGATTATTCTGTGATGGACGGCGGGCAGCTGAATGCCCCGGAACTGACCATTCAGGAAGCCCGTGAGCAGATTCTGGAAGCGCACCACTTGGAAAAGGGCCGGCGGCTGTTGCAGGACTACGATGCCGTCATGGACAAAGTTGCGGAAGCCGAGGAACTGAGTGCAGACCATCGCCCTTCCACACTGGAAAAGCTGGCAGAACTGGCAAGTGATACGTCTGCGCCAAAATCCTCTGCACGTTCTGCGCCAGAACTGTGAGGTGGACAATGCAGCAAAAATGGAACCAGAATTTTGACGGCGAACCCATGCCGGACATCCCGCAGAAATTTCTGAACGCAGGGTGCGATGTTTATATGGTGATGCAGCTGCGGCATGACGAAAAAATCCTCGATGAAAGATTTGCTTCCATGCGGGAACTGCATCGTCGGGGCAAAACGCCAGACCCGGAGCATTATGAGGTCACCTACTATGCTGATTTGCCCGCCATGTGGCAGGATGTGCCGAACAACGAGGTTTTGGAAGAACTGGTTCAGATGTTCAACCTCTCTCGTCCGCAGGATTTTGAGGGGCACAGCCTGTCGGTCAGCGATGTGATCGCACTCAAACGCAATGGCGAGGTGTCTGTGCATTATGTGGACAGCATCGGCTTCAAAGATTTACAGGGGTTTCTGGACAAGCGGCCGGAACGCCCTTCAGTACTGATGAATCTCAAGGAAAAGTGCGATGCCCCGGAGTGCAACCCCACCGTCTGCCGGAAAGCGAGGGATGCCCATGAACTTTGACCACGAAGAACTGATGCTGATGATGCTCTACAATACCGGCACCCGGCAGGGGCTAGTGCGGGAGCTGCGGCTGATGCAGTGCTACCTGATGCCGGATGAAACTGCTTTGCGGGAACTGTCAGAGCAGGTCATTGAAAAGCTGAAACGGCTGACGGATGCCGAGTTTGCAGGACTGGAATTTCCAATGAACTGATTTTTGCCGCCTGCGGGCGGCGTACATAAGAGCTTTCGCATCCTGCAAAGGTATGATATACTGAAGCTGACAGCTTTCAGGTCGCAGATAAAAGATAAGAGGTGCTTTTTATGGCAGGTTTGAAGGGAAAGACCGGTATCGTGACCGGCGGCAGCAGCGGGATCGGTTTCCAGATCGCAAATGTGCTGGCTCAGGCCGGCGCGACAGTTTATGTCATCAGCCGCACCGGCAAGCCCAAAGAGGGTGTAGGCGAAAGTGCACCGGGCGTTGTCCATCTGCAGGGGAACATCGGCAATGCAGAAGCTATGAAAACACTGGTGGCGGAGCTGGCCGCAAAGCATAACGACTGCCTGAATTTTCTGGTAAACAACGCAGGCGTCAGCTATAAATGCCGGGCCGAGGACTTTCCCATGGAGCAGTTTGATAATATCATGAATGTGAATGTCAAATATCTGTTCCAGATGAGTGTGATTTGCTACCCCTATCTGAAGAAAAGTGCGGACAAGGGCCGCATCATCAACATCACCAGCATGAGCGCCCATCTGGGCTTCAGCGAGGTGGTGCCGTACTGTGCCAGCAAGGGCGCTGTGCTGGCGATGACCCGCGCTCTGGCCGTGGAGTGGGCGCAGGACAACATCACCGTCAACAGCATTGCGCCGGGGTGGTTCCGCAGCAAAATGAACGAGCAGGTAGTGGACGCAGCCCGGGAGCAGAAAATTCTGAACCGGATGCCGCTGCACGCCTACGGTGACACCCGCGACTTGGGTAAGATGACCGAGTTCCTGGTGGGCGATGGTGCCGCTTATATCACCGGACAGGATTTTGCTGTGGATGGCGGCGCACTGGCTTTCGGTTATTGAGAGGAGCTTCTCTGCAATTTTTTGGCAGCTTCGCTCGTATTCCAGATAAAGGAACCGAATTTCGTTGGCATAACGGAGGAACCATTATGGCGATCTTTGAAAAGACCATCCGATACAAAAGTTTCGACAAACTGCTTCGGAAGCTGGAACAAGAGATCCCGGACAGCAGTTGGTCGGCAGATTTAGAGGCAGGCAGTGATTTCAAAGAGGGCGATGCCCGGTGCAGTGTCCGTGTGTTTGAACGGTACAGCATGATGGGCGGCAACCGCCTGAGTCTGACACTGACCATGTTCCAGAATGGAGATAGCCCGATTCGGCTGTCTGCAATTACAGCGGGCGGCAGTCAAGCGGTGTTCTTCAAGGTGAACACCCTCGGAGAAGAATCTTTTCTGGACGATGTAAAGGACCTGCTGGAAGAAATTTTGGAGGAATAAGATGTTTTACGCTGGATTTGATCTGCTGTTCAGCATTCTGTTTCCCATCCTGTTCCTTGTGGTTTTGGGCATGATCCTATACACCATCATCGGAAATATCAGCACATGGAATAAAAACAACCATTCGCCGCGGCTGACCGTTCCGGCAACGGTGGTGGCAAAGCGCACGGAAGTTTCTCGCCACCATACAGACGATACGATGGCGCATACGTTCACGACCTATTATGTGACCTTTCAGGTAGAGAGCGGCGACCGCATGGAGCTTACCGTAAGTGGTTCGGACTACGGAATGCTTGTGGAGGGCGACATTGGAAAGCTGAGTTTTCAGGGCACCCGCTATCTTGGGTTTTAGCGGAACTAAGCGTTCTCCTACATTATATAATAAGGAGTACTGTATGAATGATCTGTTTATCCAAGGGATGACCATCGACTGGAACAGAGTTCGCCCATACAATTATGTTCGTCAGATTCCTGCCATCAGCGGAATCGACACTTTTACATTCCATAAGCCCATTACGTTCTTTGTTGGCGAAAATGGAAGCGGAAAATCTACGCTTCTGGAAGCAATCGCTGTTGCTTACGGCTTCAACGCAGAGGGTGGAACGAAGAACTATTCATTTTCCACATACAACTCCCATTCGGAACTATGTGAGGCTATGACGATTTCCAAGGGGTATCGCAGACCAAAGTTCGGGTATTTTCTCCGAGCAGAGAGTTTCTATAATGTAGCCACCAAGGAAATCGACTATTCCGATGACGATCATCCCTCCAAAGGCTATCACCAAAAATCACACGGTGAAAGTTTCCTCGCCATTGCGCAGGACTACATGGGTGCAGATGGAGTCTATATTTTTGACGAGCCGGAAGCCGCTTTATCCCCGCAGCGGCAGCTCACGTTACTGATCAACATTTATCGGTGTGCCCAAGAAGGGGCGCAATTCATTATCGTATCACATTCACCCATTCTCCTCGGAATGCCTGATGCTGAAATTTTTAGCTTCGACAATGGCACGATTCATCCTTGTCAGTATGAAGATACGGACAGCTACGTTATCACCAAAACATTTGTAAATAATCGGCAGCATTTTTTGAACCAGCTTCTGAATGAAGAAACGTAATGCCGGGAAAGGACATTCCATATGAATGATTCTACGTTGAAAGAACTTTGGCAGCAGGTCGCTGAAAAGAAAAGCTGCGAAGCAAAGCAGAAAGAACTGACCGCCCAGAGAGATACGCTTGCTGACCGCCTGAAAAAGCTGGAAAAATCCAAGCTGGCAGAGCAGGCTGATGTGGACCGTCTGGAGGGACACAGCCTTGCCGCATTTTTCTATCAGGTCATCGGAAAGATGGATGAGAAGCTGGACAAGGAACGGCAGGAAGCCTATGCAGCCCGTGTCAAGTACGATGCGGCTCTCCATGACCTTTCTTCCGTTGATGCTGATTTAGCACAAATTCAAAATAGGTTGGCACGGCTGTCCGATTGCGAAAGGCAGTATCAAGCTGCTCTTTCCGAAAAAATCAAAAGCATCAAAGCATCTGCCCACCCTGCCGCACAGCAGGTTGCGGGAAGCGAAAGCCGTATTGCCGCGCTGAAAGTCCAAAAACGGGAGCTGCTGGAAGCTATCAACGCCGGAAAGACCGCCCTGCATACGGTCAATGAAGTTCTGGAAACCCTCGACAATGCCGAGGGCTGGAGTACATGGGACGTAATGGGCGGCGGTTTGATGGCCGATCTTGCCAAGTATGAGGAACTGGACGATGCACAGGAACAAATCGAACAGCTCCAAGTGGAACTGCGGCGGTTCAAAACTGAACTTTCCGATGTTGAAATCACCGCAGATCTTCAGGTTACGGTGGACAGCTTTTTGAAATTTGCGGATTTCTTCTTTGACGGCCTCTTTGCAGACTGGGCAGTTCTGGATCACATCAATCAGGCACAGAGCAGGGTGGAAAACACCAAGGGTCAAATCAAGCGAGTCCTCGCACTTCTGAAAAAGATGCGCGAAGATATTGACGTCCAAATCGCTGACGAAAAAGAAAAGCAGGAGCAGCTTGCGGTGGAAACTGAGCTGTAAGTTTGAAGAGTCCGCTTATGTGATATGATTCGATAAAACCGAATTTGCAGGAGGTGTTTCGATGAAAACAAGAAGGTTTGCTTTATGTATGGCAACGGTTTTTCTGGTGGCGATTTGTATCAATATTCAGAGAAGCCATACTTTCACCCTTTCAAACGATGAAGGCACCATAAAGACAGAACAAATACAGCCACTTTGGGGAACTGTAAAAGTGAGCGGTGATTGTGATACTGAGGTGGTCTTTACCGATGTAGAGACTGGAGAAAAATATAGAATCGGATATATTACACAGGGCGTAACGGAAAGAATCAAACTCGAAAGAGGCAAATGGTATAAGGTGGCGGGCGGAGGCAACCTTACACTGAATCCGGTAAACATTCGAGTCGAATAAATGTAAGTTCCTTGCGGGCAGCTACGAAAGCTGAAGCTGAGAAGAGAGTTTTGAATATTCACATATGAAGGAGTACAGTTCTATGAGTTACGGTTGGGCAACTGTTTTTACTTTAGCGGCATGGTTTGCAGGGCTTGTGATTGATGTAAACGTGCGGGTCGGTGACCTCGGTTTACGAACCGTGCTTCCCGTCATCGTGATGGGGTGCTGCGTTATGAAGTACATAAAGGACAATAGCAAATAATCTTATCTCGATACACTTTCCAGCGGGCGGCCACAAAACGGTTGCCCGCTCTTTTTATGCTCAAAAAACGAAGGGAGGAACGCTATGCCAAGCAAAACCGAAGAATATCTCGCCCTTGCCCAGCGCACGGCAAATGGCTTAACCCGGTACTGGGAAAGTTGGACGGATTACCTGACCACCGCATCCCGGCTGTACAAGTACCCCTTTGCAGACCAGCTCATGATCTACGCCCAGCGCCCGGATGCCACCGCCTGCGCCGACTATGATGTTTGGAACAGCCGGATGAACCGCTATGTCAGACGTGGCTCTAAGGGTATCGCTCTGCTGGACGAATCCAGCGGATTCCCGCGCCTGCACTACGTTTTCGATGTGTCGGACACCGGTGTGCGCCGTAATTCCCGTGACCCGGAGGTGTGGCAGTACAACGATGATCTGAAACAGCCTGTTTCGGAAATGCTCGCCGCTATCTACGGCATCAGCGGAGAGCGTGTTAGCCAGCAGCTTGCCGATGTTGCCGGAAAATTGGTGGCAGATTACTGGGACAACAACGGCGGCGACATCCGTGCCATCGTTGACGGCTCGCTCCTGATGGATTATGATGAAGCCGGGGTGGAGATGCAGTTCAAAAGCGCAGCAGCAATGAGTCTCACCTACACGCTGCTGGAACGCTGCGGCTTTGAGCCTGCCGGGTGGTTCGACAAGGACGATTTTCAGGCAATCTACAATTTCTCTACCCCGGATAGTGTCTACGCCCTCGGCGCAGCCGTCAGCGACATGAGCCGAGAGGTGTTGCGGAACATCGAGCGCACCGTAAAAACCACCATTCGCCGCCGAAACAATGAAAGGAGCCAGCATGAATATGAGCAGCAATCTGAGTTACACGCAGACCGGGGATTATCTTCTCCCGAACCTGACCCTGCATCAGCCGAAGACCCCGCTGGGCAAGTACGGCAGGATGCGCCTGAGCTTTCTGAGGCAGCAGCGCCCGGTGCTGTACAACACGATGCTCCTGAATGGGAGCCTGTACCCGCACCTGATGGAGGTGGAGCAGACGGCAGAGAACCGGATGCAGCAGACCATGACGCAGCTTCTGAAACAGAACCCGGCTCCGGACAAGGAACAGAGCCAGATGGCATGGGTGCAGCACATGAACAGCCTGAAAGCGCAGACCGAGGAACTGGTGCTGACGGAGCTGATCTACAGCTAAGCTTCTTCGATGCCCACATCCCCACCGAAGCCCAGCAAATCGAAACCATCGACCAAGCGGAGAGCGAAAAAACGCCCTCCGCTTTTGTTTTGTCGCAGGCTGAAATTGAGAACGAACTGCGCAAGCACGGTTCAGGGTTTGCAGGCGGCAAACAGCGCATTATGGCGCTGTACCAGACCCAGCCTGACCGCAAACTCCGTGCCAAAGCACTGGCAAAGGAGTACGGCATTGGTGGGCACTCCCACGATTTTCTGGACGGAAGCCGAGGCTTCGTCAACCACGACTGGAAGGGATTGGAATTTGACCATTACCCCGACCACCAGAAAATCACCCTGAAATGGGCGCAGGTGGAAAAGTATATCGACCTGATGATCCAATCCGACCGCTACCTGACTGATGAGGAAAAAGAGCAGCGTACCACTGTACAGGAAGAAAACGGCTACAAAGTCGGTGACGATGTAATGGTTGATTTGCCCACTGGAACCATCGAGGGCACCATTGGCTATATCGGCGAAACGGATGTTCGCATCGACACCAGCGCACACGGACAGTCGTGGGATAACGAAGTTATCAACAAACGACAATTCGAGGACGGTCTGCGGCAGAATGAACCTAGCCAGCGTGTGGATGAAATGCTGGCGCAGGCAGAAACCATCTACAAGGAATCCGAGGTGCCGGAATATGAGCGTTTTTCTGTCCGCGAAGTGGTCGGAGGTACGTCCCAGCTTTTTGCTATCTGGGGTGATCTCAATGAGGGCTACTATGCAAATGATAACGGAATGGCGCAATTTACAGACAAGGAGCAGGCCGAATCCTATTGCACCGCTTTGAAAAAAGAGACGGATGAACGAACCGCCGCCGATTGGCTTGCAGTGGAAAAGGCAAAGTTTTTGGCGGAAAATGAACCTGTTCTCGCTCTCCCAAAAGAGCGTGATTACCGTGTGGGCGATACAATCCGTCTGGACGGTAAGGATTTTACGGTCGAAACTGTCGGAACTCTGAACATCCAGCTTCGTGACCCGGATGAGGTCTATCCGGTTGCCCGCTCGGAAAGCAAGGAAAATCTGGAACGGCTGCTGCGCCAGCCGGGCAACATCCATCTGCACAACCTGACGGTCAATCTCACTCCTGCGCATGAGTCGGACGCGGACGAACCGCCGCTTACGGACGACGAATTGGACAAACTGCCCATCTCAACGGTGATGGACGGAAAGGTGCAGACCTTCCCGGATGCCGCTGCCTTGGATGAAGCCCTGAACGCTGTGCCTGCCGGAAATTTCCGCATCACGGACGACCATCTGGGCGAGGGCGGCGCAAAGCAGAAATATGCCCGGAACATTGAAGCCATCCGCACCCTGTTCAAGCTGGAAGATGAACACCGGGGTGCCACCGCTGAGGAACAGCAGGTGCTTTCCCAGTATGTGGGCTGGGGCGGTCTGGCGGATGCCTTTGACCCCGGAAAAGATAGTTGGGCAAAGGAATATGCAGAGTTGAAAGGGGTGCTCTCCGAAGATGAGTACGCCGCCGCCCGTTCCAGCACCCTGAACGCCCACTACACCTCCCCGGTAGTGATTCGCTCTATTTATGATGCTGTGGAAAAGATGGGCTTCCAGTCTGGAAATATCTTGGAACCGTCTATGGGCGTGGGCAACTTTTTTGGTATGTTACCAGATTCTATGCAGAGCAGCCGCCTGTATGGTGTAGAACTGGACAGCATCACCGGGCGCATCGCGAAAAAACTGTACCCGCAGGCTGACATTACCGTAGCCGGTTTTGAGACCACCGACAGGCGTGACTTTTATGATCTAGCCGTGGGCAACGTACCTTTTGGTCAGTATAAAGTCAACGACAAGGCGTACAACAAGCTGGGATTTTCTATCCACAACTACTTTTTCGCCAAGGCCATCGACCAAGTGCGTCCGGGCGGTATCGTTGCCTTTGTCACATCTCGCTACACCATGGACAGCAAGGACAGCACCGCCCGCAAGCACATGGCAGAACGTGCCGATTTGCTGGGTGCTATCCGTCTGCCGAATAATGCGTTCAAGGCGAACGCAGGCACCGATGTCGTTTCGGACATCATCTTCCTGCAAAAGCGTGACCGCCCCATCGACCACGAGCCGGATTGGGTGCAGCTGGGCAAGACCGAAGATGGTTTTGCCATCAACCAGTATTTCGTAGACCACCCGGAGATGGTGCTGGGACAGCTGACACTGGAAAGCACCCAGTACGGTCACGACCTGACCGTTGCACCCATTGAGGGTGCAGTGCTGGCAGACCAGCTTGCAGAAGCGGTACAGCATATTGAGGGCAATTACACTGCGGTGGAGATTGCTGCCCCGGACGTCGCAGATGCGGAAGCACAGCGCAAAACGCTGCCCGCAGACCCGACTGTGAAGAATTTTAGCTATACGGTTGTTGATGGCGAGATCTACTACCGCGAGAACTCCATCATGACGCAGATCGAACTGTCCGACAACGCCAAAGGCCGTGTAGCTGGTATGGTGGAGTTGCGGCAGATCGTCAACGAACTGATTCAGCAGCAGTTGAATGACTTCCCGGACGAGGACATTAAGGCATCGCAAGCAAAATTGAACGCCGCCTATGATGCCTTTACCGCAAAATACGGGCTGATCAACGACAAGAAAAATGCCCGCCTGTTCGATGATGACAGTTCCTACTATCTGCTCTGCTCACTGGAGAATCTGGACGAGAATAAAAATCTCAAGTCCAAGGCAGATATGTTCACCAAGCGGACGATTCGGCCAGAGCGTGTTGTCACCAGCGTGGATACCCCCAGTGAAGCACTGGCCGTGTCCATCGGGGAGCATGGCAAGGTTGATCTGCCTTATATGGCAGACCTGCTGGGCACTCCCGGTGACTATGAGCGCATCACCACTGAACTGTCTGGTGTGATTTTCAAAGATCCTGCCGCTGATGCTGACGATCCGGAAGCCGGCTGGCAGACTGCGGATGAGTACCTTTCCGGCAACGTGCGCGATAAGCTGCGCATGGCACAGCTCGCTGCAGAAAGCCACCCGGAGTTCAAGGTCAATGTGGACGCACTTGAAAAAGCCCAGCCCAAAGATCTGGAAGCATCTGAAATTGATGTGCGGTTGGGTGCCACATGGCTTGACCCCTCTATCGTGCAGCAGTTCATGATGGAAACTTTTCAGCCGCCCTACCGCATCCGCTACAACAACGCCATCACCGTCCGCTACTCTCCTTATACTTCTGAATGGCGGATCAGCAATAAGTCCGCCACCGGCTACGGTGACATTATGGCTACCGAAACCTACGGCACGCGCCGGGCCAACGCCTATAAAATTCTGGAGGACACCCTGAACCTGCGCGACAGCCGCGTCTACGATACCATTGAGGAGAATGGCAAGGAAAAACGTGTGCTGAATCAGAACGAGACCACCCTCGCCCAGCAGAAACAGCAGGCCATCAAGGACGCTTTTGCTGGCTGGGTTTGGAAAGACCCACAGCGGCGAGCCTTACTGGTAAAGAAGTACAATGAGCTTTTTAACAGCACCCGGCCCCGCGAGTATGATGGAAGTCACATTCATTTTGTGGGCATGAACCCGGAAATCAATCTGCGAGAACATCAGCGCAATGCGGTTGCCCATGTGCTGTATGGGCACAACACTCTTTTGGCGCACGAAGTCGGTGCCGGCAAGAGTTTTGAGATGGCGGCTTCCGCTATGGAACTGAAACGGTTGGGTTTATGCCAGAAAAGCCTTTTTGCGGTGCCGAACCATTTGACGGAGCAATGGGCCAGCGAGTTTTTACGCCTGTACCCCAATGCAAAACTATTGGTCACCAGCAAGAAAGATTTTGAACCCGCCAACCGCAAAAAATTCTGTGCAAGAATTGCGACCAGCGACTATGATGCGGTCATTATCGGACACTCCCAGTTTGAGAAAATCCCGCTGTCTGCAGAGCGGCAGGAGCGGCTGATTCAAGAACAGATGGATGAAATCGAGGAGGCCATCGAGGAAGCAAAAGAGCAGGCTGGCGAGCATTTTACTGTAAAGCAGCTGGAAAAGCTGCGCAAGACCCTGAAACAGAAGTTGGAGAAGCTGCAGGCCACCGACCGCAAAGATGATGTGGTCACGTTTGAACAATTGGGCGTAGACAGGTTGTTTGTAGACGAGAGCCAAAATTACAAGAACTTGTTCTTATATACGAAGATGCGGAATGTGGCAGGCCTGAGCACATCCGAAGCGCAAAAATCTTCTGATATGTTTGGGAAATGCCGCTACCTCGATGAGATTACCGGAGGGCGCGGCGTGATTTTTGCAACCGGTACGCCGATCAGCAATTCCATGACGGAAATGTACACCCTGATGCGTTACCTCCAATACAACACTTTGCAGCAGAAAGGGCTGACCCATTTTGACGCATGGGCATCGACTTTTGGTGAAACTACTACCGCCATCGAACTTGCCCCGGAGGGCACTGGTTACCGTGCGCGCACTCGTTTTGCGAAGTTTTTCAACTTGCCCGAATTGATGGCGATGTTTAAGGAAGCGGCGGACATTAAAACTAGCGACCAGTTACACTTGCCCGTGCCCGAAGCCAAATTCGAGACGGTCGTGGTCAAGCCCTCGGAGATTCAGAAAGATATGGTGCAGGCGTTGAGCGAACGTGCCGCCGAAGTCCACAGCGGCTCCGTTGACCCTTCCGTGGATAATATGTTGAAAATCACCTCGGACGGCAGAAAAATCGGCCTTGACCAGCGGCTGATGAACTCGGCTCTGCCTGATGACCCTAACAGCAAGTTGAACGCCTGTGTCAACAACGTCCTGCGCATCTGGAACGACACCAAGGAGCAGAAGCTGACCCAGTTGATTTTCTGCGATATGTCTACTCCCAAGGGCGACGGTTCGTTCAACGTCTATGATGATATTCGCACCAAGCTGCTCAACGCCGGTGTGCCCGAACAGGAGATCGAGTTCATCCACAACGCAGATACGGAGAACAAGAAAGCAGAACTTTTCTCCAAGGTACGCAGCGGACAGGTGCGTGTGTTGCTGGGCAGCACTGCAAAGATGGGAGCTGGCACAAACGTCCAGACGCTGCTTGTGGCGGTGCATCATCTGGATGTAGGCTGGCGTCCGTCTGATATGACCCAGCGAAACGGCAGAATCATCCGCCAAGGCAACCAAAACAAACAAGTCTACGTCTATAACTACGTCACGGAATCGACATTTGACGCCTACCTCTATCAGACCCTTGAGAATAAGCAGAAGTTTATCTCGCAGATCATGACGAGCAAATCGCCTATGCGATCTTGCGATGATATTGACGAACAGGCTTTATCTTACGCAGAAATCAAGGCTCTGTGTGCAGGCGACCCTCGCATCCGGGAAAAGATGGACTTGGACGTGCAGGTAGCAAAATTGAAGGTGCTGCGCGGAGACTTCCAGAATCAGAAATATCGTCTGGAGGATAAGCTGCTCAAAACTTTCCCGGAGGAGATCCAGAAACAGAAAACCCGCATTGCTGCTTTACAACAGGATTCACAGATTGCAGCAGCACACCCGCAGGACAAAGAAAACTTCTGCGGCATGACCATCAAGGGCATGGTGTACGATGACAAAAAGGCTGCAGGCGAACGGCTGCTGCTGGCTCGGCAGGAGATGCCCAATGCTGATATGATGCTGCTGGGCACCTACCGTGGCTTTGAACTGAACATTCGATTCGACAGCTTCAAAAATGAGCATCAGGCCGTACTCCGGGCAGAGTTGAGTTACCCGGTGTCGCTGGGCGATGATGCGCGCGGCAATATCACTCGTCTGGACAATGCCATCGATAATTTCGCTGACCGTATTGCAGATGCCGAAAATGCTCTGCAAAACCTTGAACAGCAGAAGCAGGCCGCAGAGGTCGAAGTGGCAAAGCCCTTTGCACAGGAGGAAGAACTGGCCGAAAAGTCTGCCCGCCTTGCTGAATTGAACGCCTTGCTGAACATCGACCGTGACCGCAGTTCCTCGCAGGATGCTCCCGAAGAAACCGAGGCAACCGAAACACCTGCAACTCGTCCGTCTGTGCTGGCTGCACTGGGGGAAAAGACCAATCAGCCGGAGCCTGTCAAACCGTTCCGCAGCTATTATGATAAGGATGGTGATGCACGATGAAAGAAAAGCGGGATGAAACCATCATCCTGCGCTTGAGCAAAACAGAAAAGAACCGTATCTATGAAAAGATGCTCAGTATGGGCATCCGAAGCCTGAGTGCCTATATCCGCAAGATGGCACTGGACGGCTATTGCCTGCACCTCGACTTGAAAGAACTGCAACGCATGGCATATCTCTTGCAGATGTGCAGCAACAATCTGAACCAGTACGCCAAGCGTGCCAACGAGTGCGGCAAGATCTACGCCGCCGACATGGAAGATCTGCGGCAGCGTCTGGATGAACTGATTGACATTGGCAAGCAAATTCTTTCCAAGCTGGCAGAGCTATAAAAATTCCCGCAGTTGGAGGACTGCGGGTGTACATATAATGCTTGACATCCTTGCAACGTAGTAGTCGATACCTTTATAATAAGGACGAACAGAAAGGAAGTGCTTGATATGATGTCTATGCTGAAGAAAATTGTTCTTTTCCCGATTTCTCTCTTTGTGACGTTTCTGGCTCTGATGGCAAAGTGGTTGCTCACTCTGTCCAGCTATGTGGTCGCGCCGCTGATGCTCTACATCTTCGGCTGCGGCATCTATACTGCTTACCGTCAGACTTGGAATCAGTTCTTTATCCTGCTGGTGGCCGAGTTCATCTGCTTCATCCTCTTTTTCGGTGCAACTGCCATCACCGAGGGCATCGGGCGTTTCAGTGAGTGGCTTGCAGAACTGTGAGGGATGCTATGAGCAAACAGAGAATAGAGGCTTGTTATTTTGAACACAACAGCACGATTTTTTCTGAGATGCTGGGTGAGGATGAAGAGTATCTGCGACTGAAAAAAGCCAAAAGAGGAGCTGAGGAAGCCTTGCAGAGCGTTATCAGCAAAGAAGCGTGGAATCAATATCTCGCCTTAGATGAAATCTGCAACGAGTTGGAATGCGCCAGATACAAGGCAATGTATCTGACGGGTGCTGCCGATTACGAAAAAATATCCAAATGATCTTGATGCCGCCTTCGGGCGGCATTTTTGTTGCAAAGGGGGTGATGATGCTGGCGGCAACACGGCTGATTGCATTGCACAAAAACAAAGGCATGACCATTGCGGCCTGCTTGAAAAATCGCACGGACTATATCGAAAACCCGGACAAGACCGAGCAGGGACAGTATGTCAGCAGCTATGCTTGCAGCACCCTGACGGCAGATGAAGAGTTTAAGCTGTGTTCCTTTTACGGCGAAGCCTTTCGTTTTGTTTGCAAATTCAGATGAAACGCAACGATTTTTAACAGGAAGTGAATGTTTTTGCCATGGAAAGTTGGTCGCAAAGAAAAAGACTTTGTGCTATACTGTGTTAAAAATCATTGCAAAGGTGGGAATGTCATGAACCATGCAAGAAAGCTGTATCTGGATAACATTCGCTGGATGACGGTGGTTTTGGTGGTGATCTACCATGTGGTCTATATGTTCAATGGCGTGCAGCCTTTTGGAGTGATCGGCCCCTTCCGGGAGCATCAGTTACAGGATTGCTTTCAATATCTGGTCTACCCTTGGTTCATGGCATTGCTGTTTGTTGTGTCGGGGATGAGCGCACGGTACTATCTGCAAAGCCATACCACAAAACAATTTCTGAAAGATAAAACCCGCAAGCTGCTGGTTCCGTCCACGATTGGCTTGTTCGTATTCCAGTGGCTTCTTGGTATCTATAACCTGAAAATTGGCGGCGGACTGAACATTGCGGATCTTCCGATGCCTATAGTATATCTAATCACCGTGCTGTCTGGTGTAGGACCTCTGTGGTACATCCAGATGCTCTGGCTGTTCTCCATGCTTTTGCTTGTGGTTCGGAAAATTGAAAAAGACCGGGTCTGGAACTTCTGTTCCAAAGCACCGGTCTGGAGCATCCTGATGTTGACGATCGTTGTTTATGGATCGGCACAGGTGCTGAATACCCCGGTCGTCACCGTTTATCGGTTCGGTATTTATGGATTCTGCTTCTTTGCAGGCTATTTTCTGTTTTCTCATAAGGAAGTAATGAAACGGCTGTGCAAGTGGTGGTGGATGTTTGACGCAGTCTCGGCTGTGCTTGGCATCTCGTACACCGTGCGCTATTTTGGTGAAAATTACGCCATTGCACCGGTTCTGAACAACATCCATGCCTGCGTTTACTGCTGGTTTGCTATTCTTGGAATCCTTACAACGATGAAAAAATATGCCGATACCTCAACCGCATTCACACGCTGGATGGCGAAGAAGTCATGGGGTTTGTACATCTTTCATTATCTGCCCATTGCTGTAATCTCGTATGAACTGCACGAACACGCCCCCAACACGCCGGAAGTGCTGGTCTATCTTCTGGTGGGCACCGGAGCCTTTGTGGGCGCATTCCTGCTGGATGAACTCATCAGCCGGATGCCCATTCTGCGCTGGTGCGTCCTTGGAATCGGAAAGGAGAAAAAATGTTTAAGGACAATTTAATCTCACTTCGTAAGATCCACGGTTACTCACAGGACGAACTGGCGGAAAAAATCGGCGTGACACGCCAGACCTTATCCAAGTACGAAACAGGTGAATCTCTGCCGGACATTGAACGCTGCAAGCGGCTGGCAGATATTTTCGGTGTTTCTATGGATGACCTCGTGAACTACGAGAAAACCGACCGGGAAAACTTAGGGCTGGAAGTGCCACCCAAAGGAAAACACGTTTTCGGCATGGTAAAAGTGGGAGATAAAGGGCAGATCGTCATCCCCGCAAATGCACGGAAGATATTTGACATACAACCAGGGGATAATCTGCTGATCTTTGGGGACGAGGAACAAGGCATCGCCATCCTCAAGGAGAAAAGTTTTCTGGAACATCTGCGTCTGATGGAACGTATGCGGCACATGGAAGCCAACGAGTAATCAAATGCTGCGAAAAACACCCTCCTTGCACCGAACACTGCGAAGCTGAGTATGGCTTATCCACAGCAGACCATTCATCTCCTGCGCTGCATTCTCATATCGGCTGTTCTGGTGATGTACCAGAATGTAGTCCGTTTCCCTGATCTTTCCGGATGCCTGTTGGCAGAAGCTGCGTACAAGGCAATATGTCTTGCAGGGGCAGCAGACTGCAAAAAACTAGAAGAACGATTCAGATGCCGCCTCCGGGCGGCATTTTTCTTTGAAATAGGGGAGGTGAAGTTGCATGGCGGCAACACGGCTGATTGCATTGCACAAAAACAAAGGCATGACCGTTGCGGCCTGCCTGAAAAATCGCACGGCCTATATCGAAAACCCGGACAAGACTGAGCAGGGGCAGTTTGTCAGCAGTTATGCTTGTAGCGCCCTGACGGCAGATGAAGAATTTATGCTCACCAAGCGGCAGTACGACCTTGTGAACGGACGCAGGCAGAAAAGTGATGTAATCGCTTATCAGATACGGCAGTCCTTTCGTCCGGGAGAAATCACTGCAGAGGAGGCTAACAAAGTAGGCTACGAACTGGCCATGCGTTTTACCAAGGGCAAGCACGCCTTTGTGGTGGCAACGCACACGGACCGGCAGCACATCCACAACCATGTGATTTTCAACTCTACGGCACTGGATGGCACCAAAAAGTTCCGGGACTTTTTCTTTTCAGCGTTGGCAGTGCAGCGGTTGAGTGACCTGATTTGCTTAGAGCACCAGTTGTCCGTCATTGAGAAGAAACCCTACCGGGAACGGCAGAAGCGTGTTCTCTATCCTCCAAAGGAGAGCAACCGTGATCGCCTGTGCGGAATCATCGACACAATCCTTGCAGAAAAACCGGGAGATTATGAAACGTTTCTGCAAAAGCTAGAGCAGCAGGGCTACGAGGTGAAGCGTGGCAAGTACACGGCGGTGAAGGGCAAGGGACAGAAACGCTTTATTCGGTTCCGAACTCTGGGCACCGGCTATGGCGAGGAAGAAATCAAAGCTGTGCTGGAGGGTAAGGCGAAACACCAACCTTATCAGAAGAAGCCGCCCAAAGAACAGCCCTTCCAGTTGCTGGTGGACATTCAGGGGAAAATGGCAGAGGGCAAAAGCGTCGGCTACAAAAAGTGGGCGACCAAGTTCAACCTGAAAGAAATGTCCAAAACGCTGCTGTTCTTACAGGAGCAGAAGATCAGCAGTGCCGAGGAACTACGAGAACGTGCAGCGGTGGCAACCGAACGCTATCATACCATGGGCAATTCTATCAAGGCAGCAGAAGCAAGGTTGACAGAGATCGCCGTGCTGAAAACTCACATCATCAACTATGCCAAGACCCGCCCGGTCTATGATGCCTACCGCAAGTCGGGGTACAGTAAAAAGTTTTTGGAAGCCCATCGGGAGACTAACTATTAAAAGTCAAGCCCCAAAATGAAAAAATCCGCCAACCGAC
>ERZ791821.405-NODE-405-length-38155-cov-4.088924_pt1 | contig 38155 bp, 30 predicted proteins | sample MGYA00510300_ERZ791821 | MGnify/ENA primary metagenome ERZ791821 (study PRJEB30046, sample SAMN00792034) | human gut metagenome | study: EMG produced TPA metagenomics assembly of the A metagenome-wide association study of gut microbiota in type 2... | reverse complement strand
GAAATTCGTATTGAAGATTCAAGAGTTGCTCCTGTAATCTCATTTGTAGGTGTATACTAAAATAGAACAAGAAATTTTTAACGAACGAATCCCAAAAATCTTTTTTGGGATTTGTTTGGAAAGGAAAGAGTACCACAGAGGAGCTTACAGCATGGAGGCAACCGGAGCAGAAAAAGGAATGTTTTCAGAAGAAGAACAGTTTTATGCGTATACGGAGCAGTCAGAGGAGTCGGAGGTATCGACAGCTGGCAAAGTGATGTGGAAGACGAATATCATATCAGTGCGGAAGAAGACATCAGATATTCATTTACCATTTGTTAGTTGCAATGAAGATACACAGGATGTATCGATAAATATTGAACTAGAGGAGTAAAAAATATAGAGCAGCTCAAGATTAGTGAATAGTTTTTCATATGATGTTTGTGTTTGCATAATTTGTTCTTACAACAACTATTTTCACATCTAAAAGAAATAGAGGATAATAAAGTAAGAGAGGTTCATGATGTTAAATGTCATGGACCGCTCTTTCTTTAGGGGAAAATTATAAATGTTTCAAATAATTTTCTACATTCTGATACTCAACGCCATTTTCCATGACGGAATCTTCACCACGATAGAGCACACATCGCTTGGTAATCTGACCAAATCTATGACTTGTTTGATTCAGTTTTTCTTCGTCAACTAAGAAGCGAGCTTGCATTGGAACAATTTTCGAGCTGTGTTTTATTTCGTAGCATTCACATGTATTGAGTTTAGCATCGTAAATTACCATATCGTATTCGCCGACAGCAAATTGCAATTTGAAAACACGTTGATGTCTTTTAGTCGATTTGAATGTTTCTAAAAGTACGATGTCTTCCATCATACGACCACGCACTTCTTCCAAAATACGTTCAGAAACTAACATTTTTTCGTGCTCGCTCAATGTAGAGAATAATTCATCTTTTGTCAAAGAATGAACCAATGCCTGTGCCTGGCAATAACGCATGCCTGGTTGCGTGAATAAAATATTCTCTAGTGGTTCAGCACTTGGAATTACCGTTTCTCGTGGAACGTCAACAATCAGGTCAAGTGCTTTCAAATATTCTTTGATTTCCTCTATGTGAGCATTTGTAATACCAATAGATTGTTCTTCTTTGTTGCGAATCTCCAACATATCCATTAATCGTTTGGTTACTGCTTCTGTATCGATTTTATCCAAAATATCTGTACGCTGTTCTGGATTACGATCTCTTCGCAAAACATCAGCAGCTGAACCCAAATCATGAGATTTGAATTTGTCGGTCAGAATACGAATAAGGAAACGATGATTCATATCCTCAATGATTCGATTGATAGCACCTGTTAGTTCACCTGCCTCATAGAGTGATTGGAGATGACGGAAATATCCTCCATCTTGACAACAACTCAGGGAGTGCTGGATATTTTTACAGATTGCGGTATCGATATAACGCCGTGTGGATTCGTCATCACGGAACGAAGCATCCTCTGCAATAACGTCTTTATCATCAAAATCTAGTTCTCCTGCACGAAGTGTGCCGCCATAGCGAATGTACTCGTCAATACTGTCGATACCGAGTAAACGACTATGTTCACGGAATGGAATAAAGGTAGTGTGAATCGTAACAGCTCGATCATAAAGTTCCTGATGAAGCGCAAACCAAAAGCCAAGAGAATCTGTTCCGGATAAAACAATTTTCATACCTTGTGCAGCGTAGATATCAGAGAATAGTGCTGCTGAATCAATAAAGTCGGGCATCAGGGTTACTTCGTCAATAAAAACATATTCATATCCCAGATCAAGGAGTTTGCCCAAATCACGATTCATCGCTGCCATGGTATCGCTCCCTTTCGCTTTGATGTATGCTGATTTTGCGGACTGTGATGGAGTCATTCCTAAAACAGCCTGACGCAGCATTGTTGTCTTTCCTGTTCGTCGCAGACCAAATACCAAGCATACACGATCTGTTTCCTCACTGTTTAAATATGCCTGTAACTGTCTGAAACAATCACGTTTTCCCCAGTTTTTTACACCTTTTGTCAGTGCCAGAAGACGTTCTCCGATAATGACAGAAGTTTCAAAATCTGTAGATTTAGGTGGAACAATAGAACTGTGTTGTTTCAGTTCTTTCAATTCTTCTTGAAGCTGTTTGCGCCTTTCAACACCTGCAAAAACTTCTTCGCGTTCGTTCTTTTTAATGTACTTGCTTTTGCTTTTTCCATTCTCTGTCCATTGCAGATAAGGCTGCTCTTTGCCGTAAATTTTCTTCATGTTGATAGAACCTTGTGGTAAGGATGCTATTTCGTTTTCTAATTCATAAATTCGTTTGTAGATATCCATAATATCACCCCGTTTCTTACAATCTATTATAACCCATTTTAAGGAAAATATCAATGGGTTATAATGGGTTATAACGTTGAAAAATGTGGAAGTGAAACGATCACTTTCGTTGGCTATTCTTGATTACACTTCACAAATCATCTTCCGATAATCTCTCGGAGACATTTTATAAGTATTTAGAAATGTGCGATTGAAAGTTCTCAGACTTCCAAACCCGGCACTGTGGCAGATATCCGTAATGCTACGGTCGGAATGTTGAAGCAGATTACAAGAATAATCCAAACGGATATTGTTTAAGTAAGTATTAAAATTGCAATGGAAAGTAGAAGAGAAGACTCTAGAAAGCGCATAAGGACTGTAGCCCAGATCTTCTGCCATCTGTGTTAACGAAAAATCTTCTCTAAAATGAGCAGCCATATAGGCAACGCTTCGATAAATAATGTCATCGCTGCCTACGGAATTCTTTTCTACCATTTCAAAACAAGGAAGAGTTCTTGCTAAAATCATCTGTGTATAGACCAGCCAAAGAACCTCGCGATGTGGTGTGTCAGGGGCAAGATTCTGCAAAGTACGAAGAAATCCACCAGAGAGTGATGGGGCGCCAATAAATAAACAGCGTGACAAGTATCGGAATCAAACACTTGATAATGGTGAATCAATTCAGGAAATACAATAGCGAAAAGTTGGAAAGGATATGCATGGAGCTTTTCTGAAAAAAACTTTGGAGAAAGAAAAGATAGGTGTTTTAAACTTGATTGAGGATGAGCACTATTTTACCACGTTAGCATTTGTTGCAATTGATGAAAATGGTGAGCGAGAGTTTTCTTTTTCAAGAAAACCAGGTGCAGATACCAAATTACAGGCGGATGAATTGAATTTGGAGTTATTACAGAACTGTAAAATTTTTCACTTTGGTTCCTTATCTTTGACAGCACAGCCTGCACATGAGGCAACAGTAACAGCAGTCTCACATGCGAAAGCAGAAGGGGCATTGATTTCTTACGATCCGAATTATCGAGCTTCTCTTTGGAGCAGCGAAGATGTTGCTATAGAAACAATGAAATCGATGATTTGTTATGCAGATGTGATGAAGATATCAGATGAAGAAAGTTTGCTTCTGACTGGAGAAAAAACTTATGAAGCTGCAGCAGATCAATTCTTACAGATGGGACCGAAGTTAGTTGCTGTTACGCTTGGTAGCGAAGGCGTTTTAATAGCATTTGGAGAACGAAAAGAACGTATTGCAGGATTTCAAGTGAAGTCAGTAGATACTACAGGTGCAGGAGATTCTTTTTGGGGTGGTTTTTTGAGTGCTTACTTGGAATTTAGAAAACCTGTTGAGGAACTATCTTGGAAAGAAATAAAATATTGTGCAGAATACGGAAATGCTACGGCGGCACTTTGTGTGCAGAAACGAGGTGGTATCCCAGCTATTCCGAAAAAAGAAGAAGTAAGTCGAATGATTCGGCGTTAAAATAATGATGATAAACGCCCATCTTTGACAGTTGTAAGGTAACAAAACGGCTACAAACCCAGTAAATGGGTATTGTGGCCGTTTTTCTTTTTGCATCGATATGTACTATATTATTCTTACTTTGATTTTATCTGTTTTGTATTCTTGATGAGGGTTCGCATATCTGATTTACTAATGAATTCATTATCCGTTCTAAAATCAAATATTTTATGTAAGGCATCGGTTAGTTCGGTTCTTGTATAAGAGGGTATATATCCGCTCGCTGTGTTCAGTAGAGTCATTTGCATAGAGCGTAATGTTTCCAATATCTGGTCTGCTGTACAAAAATTGTTGTCTATGATTATGAAGGCAATCAGCTTTTGAAACTAGGTGGAGATGACATATTCGGTGTCAGCTATCCATGGCTGGAAGACATGCAGCTTTTAGATGACGGCTCTCTGTTAATTATGGTGACACAGGAACGAGACGACGGATCAGCAAATGAATTAATGTTTTTTTGTTGCCTGCATTTTCAGACATATGGGACTTGTGGAGGAATTTGGGGAATTTGCATTTTGCATTTAAAAGATATAAAATGAATGTCTACGGAAAGAAAATAAGCGAATTTATGAAGGAGTTAGCGAATGTCAAAAGATGAATATTTAATTACAGATGCGCCTCTTAAAGCGCTGACTGTTTTTGCAATGCCTATGATTTTAGGCAGCTTTTTTCAACAAGTATATAATATGGCTGATTCTATTATCGTTGGTCAGTTTGTTGGCTCATCTGCACTTGCGGCAGTCGGTGCCTGTGCTGCACTTACGAATGTCTTCATTTGTATAGCATTGGGTGCCGGTGTAGGTGCAGGTGTACTTGTGAGCCGTTATTTTGGAGCCAGAGATTATAGTAAAATGAAAACAATTGTGTCAACATCATTGATCAGTTTCCTGATTCTAAGCATATTTCTGGGTGTCTTTGGATTTTGTTTTTCCCATTCGATGATGAGTTTATTACAGACACCTGCGGATATACTGGAGGAAGCAGTACTGTATCTCCGTGTTTATTTTGTGGGATTTCCATTTCTGTTTATGTATAACATCCTTTCAACAATGTTCACTTCGATCGGTGAATCCAAGATTCCACTGGGACTTTTGATATTTTCTTCTGTTTTGAACATTTTTATGGATTTCTGGATGGTGGCGGGACTTGGTTTGGGAGTGTTTGGTGCAGCACTTGCAACGCTCATCGCACAGGGGATTTCGGCAGTGTTTTCACTTTTGATCTTCTTTAGCAGGATGCGCCGGTATCAAAGTCATTTTGACTGGTTTGACAGGCATGAATTGTATTCCATGCTGCGGATTGCTGTACCTTCGGTTCTGCAGCAGTCTACAGTGTCAATCGGTATGATGATCGTACAGGCAGTTGTAAATCCATTCGGTACACAGGCACTTGCAGGTTATGCGGCAACGATGAGAGTAGAGAATGTTTTTTCCTTGATATTTGTATCTATCGGAAATGCAGTCTCACCGTATGTTTCCCAGAATCTTGGCGCAAAGAAAATGGATCGTATCAAAAAGGGATATCACGCGGCACTGGTGTTAGATCTGTGTTTTGCAGTCCTTGCTTTTGTAGTCATTGAAACACTGCATACGCAGATTTCTTCGTTATTTCTGGGCAAAGATGGATCTGCCTTGGCATATCAGGTGTCAGGGGATTATATGAGATGGCTCGGTTACTTTTTCATTTTCATGGGTATCAAGATGGCAACCGATGGAGTACTTCGTGGACTTGGAATCATGCGTCCGTTTCTCATCGCCAATATGGTAAACCTTGCGATCCGTTTGGCAGTTGCTTTGATTTTTGCGCCTCGGTTTGGCATTGCATTTGTCTGGCTTGCTGTGCCGGCTGGCTGGTTTGCAAATTTTCTGATTTCCTATGTGGCACTTAACGGATGTAAAGTGTTCTCACCATGAGCACAGCCATGAGGAAGGGCATACATGTGGCGGGCATGGATGCAGTATTTAAAATAAGTCAGACAATATACAGAGATAGAAAAATAAGGGCAAAAAATTCGGTTAAAGAATTTTTTGCCCTTATTTTCGTCTTGCGGCATACGATTTAATGCGCAGAGGACGGGAGGTAATTTTATACCCCACCTAATGTTATAAACTATAGCTATAAAAGGGAAAACAGATCATTTATTTTCAAAGAAATGGAGGAACTGGCAATGAAAGGTTTTAACACAGGTGACGGTTATATGGGAATGGTAGATGGTGAATATATCTTATTTGCCAGCGAAGCGGATTATTATGATTATGTGAATGATTAGAGATGTGATTAATGGTGCTTAAAATGTGTAAAGAAAATTCCCATGTGTGCTATACTTTACTCATATCACGAAAAGGGGAATACTTATATGCCAAAAGGAACAAATCAAAAGCTAAAATTATACCGTCTCGCACAGATCATGCTGGAAAATACAGATGACGAACACTATATTACCATGCCGGAAATCATGGAAGAACTGGGAAAATACGAAGTGACCGCAGATCGCAAAACAATCTATGCAGATCTGCGTGATCTGTCTGTACTCGGGATCGAGATAGAGGGCGAACCCATCGGCAACCGCTATCATTACCGCGTAGTCAACCGCCCGTTCGAACTGCCGGAATTAAAGCTTCTGGTAGATTCCATCCAGTCTTCCAAATTCATTACAGAGAAGAAGACCAACACACTGATAAAAAAGCTGGAAAAGCTGGTCAGCAAATACGATGCACAGAGGCTGCAGCGACAGGTGTATGTATCCGGAAGAATTAAGACGATGAATGAAAGCATCTATTATACTGTCGATGCAATCCACAATGCGATTTCTGAAAATAAGAAGATCAAGTTCCAGTATTTCCAGTGGAATGTGAAGAAAGAGATGGAACTGCGTCACGGAGGAGCGTGGTATCATATCAGCCCGTGGGGATTGTCCTGGGATGATGAGAATTATTATATGATCGGATATGATGCAGAGGCGCAGCTGATCAAGCATTACAGGGTGGACAAGATGCTGCATATCCGGATGTCGGATGAATCCCGCGAGGGAAAAGAACACTTTAAGAAGCTGGATATGGCGGATTATGCCAAGAAGAGTTTCGGAATGTTCAGGGGAAAGGAAACGTCTGTAAAGATGCTGGTAAATAACAGCCTTGCGGGCGTGATCATTGACCGGTTCGGGAAAGATGTGATGATGATTCCGGAAGACGAGGATCATTTCCGGGTGAATGTGGACGTGCATGTGAGCAAACAGTTCCTGGGATGGGTGTTCTCGCTTGGGGAGGCTGTTAAGATTATTGGACCGGATGAGGTTGTGGAGCAGATGCGGGGAGAGGCCCGGAGGCTTATGGAGCAGTATGGGGAGTAGGAAATGGATTCTGAATTAGCAAAGCAAGAACATGATTGTAAACTAGTGCGAAAAATAAGTTGACAATCAAAGCGAAATACGATAAATTGTTAACCATAAACTGAAAGGAAGGTTAACAATTTAATGAACACAAAAACAAAAAAATTATCCACCGTAAGTATGGTATTATGCGGAATGTTCGCGGCGCTGGTTGCCATAGGAGCATTTATCCAGATCCCGGTTCCATATATGGATTATTTCACACTTCAGTTCTTTTTCGTACTGCTTGCAGGATTGATTCTGGGGGCTGATAAGGGAGCAATATCTGTAGGATGTTATGTATTACTGGGACTTGTCGGAGTACCAATCTTTGCAGCAGGCGGAGGAATCGGATACATATTCCGGCCAAGCTTTGGTTATCTGGTCGGATTCATTGTAAGCGCATATGTAACCGGAAAAGTATGCGAAAAGCTGAAAGCAAGTTACAAGAACTATCTGCTTGCCTGTCTTGCAGGATTTGTTGTGACGTATGCAATCGGAATCGTGTATAAATTTATAATCTTAAACTTTTATGCACATACACCGGCAACATTGGGCGTGATCTTTTTGTCTTGCTTCCCATTAGATATGCCTGGAGATTTTGTATTATGTCTGCTGGCAGCCGGTGTGGGACTTAGAATGCGGAAAAGCGGATTTTATCTGAGTTAATAAAAAAAGGGGCATGAGATTATGGCAAAAGGAATATTTGTGACGGGCACAGGCACAGATGTAGGAAAGACGTATGTCACAGCATTAATCGTGAAAAAGCTGGCGGATGCAGGAATCCATGCAGGCTATTATAAGGCTGCCTTATCAGGCGCAGAGTCCATAGAAGAAAGTGACGCAGGCTATGTAAAGAAGATTGCCGGTATCACACAGGAAGACAGCAGCTTACTGTCATATCTGTATCAAAACGCAGTGTCTCCGCATCTGGCTGCCAGAATAGAAGGGAATCCGGTTGATCCGGAAACGGTAAAAGCAGATTTTGACAGGGTAAAGAAAGAGTACGATTATGTCACGGTAGAAGGAAGCGGCGGCATTGTATGTCCGATCCGCTGGGATGAAAAACATGAAATCCTGCTGGAAGACATTGTGAAAATGCTGCATCTGAATACTCTGGTGATCGCAGATGCCGGACTTGGCACGATCAATGCGGTTGTCCTGACGGTAGAATACATCCGGAATCACGGAATGGATGTAAAAGGAATCATTCTGAATCATTACTCGGGTGGAGCGATGCAGGAAGATAATGAGAAAATGATCGAGAGATTGACAGGGGTACCGGTGATTGCCAGGGTAAGAGATGGTGACAGGGAGCTTGAGGTTGATCTGGAAGTGTTGAAAAGAGTGTATGATTGATGATGAGAAGAGGGAATTGACTGCGGTTGATTTCCTTTTTTGATGTATGGAAATAAAAAATAAGGTGAGAATATTATACCCCATCAACTGAATTATACTATACACATCAAAGGGAATAAAACAGAATTCCGGGAGATAAAAGTAATTATAAGACAACAAATCAAATTCAGATGAACACGTTTTCAAAGCGAAAGGAGCACACACAATGGCAAAAATATTTATCACCCTGACAGGAACAAAACACTACTTCGGAAATGATTTTCTGGAAAAAGGTATGAAGATCAGATTAGAAAAAGAACCGGATAATGAATATGACAAGGAAGCAATCAAAGTAACGTATGAAGGACTTGGGAAGATCGGTTATGTGGCAAATAGTTCGTATACAGTCATCGGTGAATCTATGAGTGCAGGCCGCCTGTATGACAAGATTGGTGACACGGCATATGCGAAGGTGGTATTGGTTACACCGGCAGGAACAATCTGCAAGATCTGTAAAAAGAGTCTGAAAAGTGAACAGGAGGAAACAGCATGAATTACCTTGTGATAGATTTAGAAATGAATTTTTGGAATTCGATGAATATAAAAAAGAAACGAGCACCCCGCTTGAGCAACAGCTGTACGGTAACAAACCCATTTCTTTGTATAGAATATTACTTTATTTGATGATAAATGTCAATTGTATTAGAAGAAGTCGTAGAAATATGACTTCTTCTTGTACGTCAATGGTTAGCGAAGTATAATGAATATAAGAGATTTTCAGTAAATACATCGAAGAGGAAAATTGAAATGACAGAAGAAACAATCAAAGAAATATTAAAATTTCGAGACGACAGAGACTGGAAACAATTCCACAACCCGAAAGATCTGGCAATCTCCATTTCACTGGAGGCAGCAGAACTTCTGGAAGTATTCCAGTGGAGTGGCGCAGATGTCTTAAATGAAGGAAAACAGGAGAAAATAAAAGAAGAACTGGCGGATGTTGTGAATTATTGTGTCTTGCTGGCAGATGCTTGCGGACTGGATCTGGATGAGATCGTGCGGGAGAAGATCAGGGTGAATGCAGAGAAGTATCCGGTGGAGAAGGCTAAGGGGAAGAGTGCGAAGTATGATAAACTGTGATGGAATAGGGGGGGCATAGAAAATAGTCATTGACAGACATTTATACATGAATTATTATTTTATTAACGCAATGCGTCTGGAAGGTGATCTAATGAGTCGAGGAAAAGAAGTAAAAGAATTACGGGAAAAAATGGGAATGAACAGGAGAGAGTTTAGTGATTATTATGGTATACCGTATCGTACTGTTCAAGATTGGGAAGCTGAGAAGAGAGAACTTCCGGAATATCTTTTACGTTTGATGAAATATCGGGCGGAAGTGGAAGATATGATGAAAAATAAGTCGTAAGACTTATTTTTTTGGATAAAGAATAACGCAATGCGTGTAGCGCGATGAAAGTTGGAGAGGTTAAAATGAAAAGAAAAGTAAATGTAATAGAAGATTTAGATGGAAAGAAAACGGTTTTTATTCATGATATTCTTTTCAAAGGGAAGCGGGCGGTGAAATGGGATGAGGTCGAAAAGTATTTAAGGCAATATGTTGGTGACATTTGTACTATTGATGATAGTAATGAAGTTATTTACATAGGAGCAGACTTGCCAGATGAATATGCACATTCCAACTACACACATATTTTAAAAGGAGCAAATGCCAAAGCAAAGGCCAATGCTGCGCAGGGATTGCCAGAGCTTATTAAAATAGCTGATGGAAAGAAATTTACTGAGAATTATAAAGTAAAACATAATGTAGATGCCATGTATGGTTGGTATCGTTATTCATCGAGATTTGCTTTACCTGTGTTTGGTGAAGATGGAGAAATTACACGATATAATGTGTTTAATGTAATTATGATCATCAGACATGCCAGAGATGGGAAAAAGTACCTTTATGATATAATAAATATAAAAAAAGAAACGAGCACCCTTTTCCAGTCCGAAGACATTACTCAGTAAAAAACCCATTTCTTATATATAATATTAACCTGTTTGTTAATGAAAGTCAACTACAAAAAATGAAAAGATGAAAGTTGTATAGGCAGGCACGGTACAGTATAATTAATATATCGCTTTAACTCAAAAACATAATGTAAGGAGCACCCCTATGTCCACACCCCATAAAGAAAAAATAATCCGCGTCCTTCAACTTTTCCAGACCACCGATGAGAAGACGCCGATGAATGCAGTGCAGATAAGCCAGAAACTGGAAGAAGAATACGGAATGGAAAATGTACACCGTACATCCATTTATGACGATGTGCGTTTGTTGCAAAGCTGCGGTTATCCGATTAAGCAGGCAGAAAATTCACATAAAGGATGGTATATGGAGAAACATTTGCTGGAAGACTGGGAAATTAAGCTGATGTTAGATTCGGTGCAACAGGCAAGGTGTGTGTCCGTTCATGAAGCGAATGAGATTCGAAATAAGCTGTTAAATCTGACGAGTCAGAGAGGACGAAGCAGATTTTCGCATATGATTATGCCGCTGCCCGGAAATGTCAGGGGTGTCGGTCAGATCGGTGAATATATAGAGATTATGCTGGAAGCAATGTATTTGCATAAGAAGATTCGGTTTCAGTATACAGAGATCAATAATGCAATGGAGAAAGTTTTGCGAAAAAAAGGCAAGATGTATCAGTTGAATCTGTATACGATATATTGGTCGGATAATAATTATTATCTGATCGGTTCTCATGATAATCATGACGGGTTGACGAATTACCGGTTGGACCGGATTGAAAATATGAGTATGTCCAGTGAAGAAACCATTCCGGCAGAAGAAAAGATTGGTGTGAATCCGGAGCTTGTGATTCAGGACTATATTAAGAAGAGTGTGAATCATTTTAGCGGAGATACGATCAGAATCGAAGTGGAATATAAGCCGGCGCCGATTACCAATGCTATATTATATGATTTTGCAGGGGATGGAATAAGGGTCAGACCGTTAGAAAAAGGAAAGTATAAAGCGGTATTTAAAAAGATGGACAGCGTGACATTGGTTGGCTGGTTTGTACAATATGCGAATTGATTTAAAGTCATATCACCGGAGAGTCTGAAAGGTAAAATTATAGAAAATTTAGAACAGGCACAAAGCATATATAGTGAGTAAGAAAAGTCCTACATATAATATGTGGGATTTTTTTGAAGTAAGATACATAAGTGTTGCGATATTACGACAGTAGATTTGCTAAAATGATAATAACTATGAATGATACGACGAGAAATAGATTTTACAAATCTCAGGAGGATATGTATGAGCAAGGAATTGAAAATGGAAGTATTTGCTTCAAAGGAACCGGTAAATAGTGTCAGACTGCATGTATATGAGTTTCATACGTCAGAATTATATGAGAATAAATATTGTCTGATACGGAGTGCAGCGTGGAAGATAAGAAATGTAAATGCATGTGGAGTTTTTGAAGATGGCAGTTACATTTATACAACGGAGAAAATATCGGAAGAGATTCCAAATATGAACTTTCGGTTGATATATCTGGGAGAACAGGAATTAGGCGTATTGGAACATAAAAAAGTATATTCAGAGCTGATTAAGCATTGGATTATTCAGAAGCTCCGGACGGTGAAAATACAAAAGAACTCGAAGGAATATTATAAATATGCTTGTAGAAGTAATGTGACAAGCCGGTGGATTCAGACAGAACAGGGATTTCAGACATTTTATTCGGGAAATAGGCAGATTAGTCTGGAGAGAAAATATAATTTTACCGTAAAGATTCTGGATGATGGGAAGGCATATCTGAAAATCGATACGTCCAGCGTATTTTCCTCCAACCAGACCGTGTACGATTATATAACACAAGGAATGAATCCAATCGGTATGGAAGTGAAAAATGAGTGGGGAAAGAATAACCAGACAGGAATATTGACGGAAATCTGTGATTATACAGTCGTTGATAAAATTGATTTTGCAGATAGTCTGAAGGCTTATTATACCGATATGAAGAAGGAAGGCTACAGGGTAGAGAATCTGCCGGATCAAACACCGGTTGTGAGGGTTGAGTTACAGGCTGGAAAAATTTATCCGTATTATCCACAGGCATTGAAACCTGTTTTGACGAGAGAAAAGGTCGGTCAGATAGATGCACGCTTTTCTATGGCGATTGAAAAGTATATCAAACGCGATATGATAACACGGATAGAGTTGGACAAAGATTTCATCCGGGATATCGGAAGTATTACTCGGCTTGATGACTTAGAATTTGAAAACGACATGTGTAATATTAAAGAACTGGGGTATCTAAAAGGAAAAGTAGAATCACCGGCATTGACTTGCGGGCAGGGAAAAAGATTGCGGTGTGGAGAAGAATTCAAAGTATTCAACTATGGATTCTATCAGAAGCCGGACGAGAAGATAAAAATCGGATACATTTATCCGAAAAACACAGTTGATTTGATAAAAGCCGTGGTAAATGGAATATGTGAATTTGCTGTTTATGGAAAGTATCAGGGGGAAAAGGATGCCTATATTATTCCCGGACTGTTAGATATCCAGATGAAACCAATGATAAAAGAAGAATATGAACTGGGCGATATTACGGATTATAAGAGGGCGGCTCAGAGATTGAGAAAAGTAGAAGGAATCGACATTGTGATTGGGATCGTACCGGATGGAATGGATGAGGACGGACCATATAATCCATTTAAGACAATTTGGGCCGAGGCAAATATACCGTCTCAGATGATCAGCATGAAGACGGCACAGTTATTTTACCGAGGGAAAAAAGAAGGAAATAAATCGAAATATTATTTGCATAATATTGTACTTGGAATCCTTGGAAAGACGGGAGGAATCCCTTGGGTAATCAAGGAAATACCGGGAAATGTTGACTGTTTTGTCGGATTGGATGTTGCAACACTGGAAAAAGGAATTCATTATCCGGCATGTTCGGTTGTATTTGACAAAAGTGGAAGATTGCTTGGTTTCTATAAACCGAAGAACGCACAACGCGGAGAAAAGATAGAGACTAGAATTTTACAGGACATTTTTGATCAGGTATTACTTTCCTATGAAGAAAAATTTGGCGAACGGCCAAAGAACATCATGATTCATCGGGATGGATTCAGTAACGAAAATGATGCATGGTATGAAAAATATTTTGGTGCAAAGGGAATCGCATATACCATTGTTGAAGTTCGAAAAAATATAAGCTCAAAACTTGCAATTATTGAAGATGGAGTTATTAAAAATCCGGAAATGGGATATTGCATTTACAATAGCAATAAAGGCTATCTTGTTACGACAAATATGAAGAACAAAAAGGGCTCTCCGAATCCGTTGCTGATTGAGAAGAAATGTGGAGATGTTCCAATGACAATTGTATTAAAGCAGGTGCTGTATTTGTCGCAATTACATGTCGGATCTACGCAGAAAATGCGGCTTCCGATTACGACGGGGTATGCCGATAAGATATGTAAAAACCGGGAATTTGTACCGGAGGGGAAGATGGATAATCGGTTGTTTTTTCTGTAGGAAATGAGTAGAAGGAATTCGAAAATCTTGTACTTATTTATTCATGCGCAGTATAATGAATATAAGATGTGAAGGAATTTAGGGTATTATCACAGAGATGTAAAAAAAGAGTAGGAATGAAGATGCTAAAGTTGGTAAGAAAGATCAACTTTTGATAGAGGAAAATATTTTAAGAAAATAGTAGGAAAAACGACAAAGGGCGACAGATTTTTGAGAGTTATGTGCGTCTATATATGTAGGATATTTGATGAAGAAAAAAAGACAAAAATTTAAGTAAAGATAAAATGGAAATATAATTGCTATTGGATAAATATTGAATATTTTGTAAAATGTAGAAAGAGATGAATTTGTAGTAAGTATTTATTTATATTACTCTTTAGTGGTGGAATGGAGATCATGATGAATAAGCAGGAAAACTTGTCTTTACAATTAGCCTTTACAGGTGAAGAGAAGCGAGATGCATCAGCTTCTATTAGAGGATTTGTCTATCAAAATCTTCTAGCAATTGAAGAATTAATTAAAGAAGATACGGATCGTGTCTTTTGTGAATACATTGAGGATATAACATCAGTGGATAAATATGGAAATTGTAGGATTATACAAGCAAAATATTATCCTTCAACATTATCCTCCAGTATGGAAAAAGAAGTATTTAGAGAAATGTACTGTCAATATCTGAAACTGATCAATGAAGGAGGACTAAAAAGTGTAACACCTATTCTGAACGTATTTTCGGTGGAAAATAAAGATATAAGTTTGCCAGATAAAGATTTAGCTGTTGTGTGGATAAATGATAATCCTAAACAGGCAATAATAAGCAATTTATCCGAGTTAAGTACAAAAAAATTAAATAAGATTAAACGAGAAACGGCAATTATAGGATTGTGCGGAAATCCAGATAAATTAGATGCATATTATGCGGCATATAAGATCGATCAAAGAAAAACAGATCTAGATGAATTTCGTTTAAATTTAGGTGAAGATCTCGTTGAGTTATTAACAGATGAGTTGGAAGACTCAGCATTTGAAGCGTTAGAAAGTGATGATCAGGGAAAAGTTTTATTAGGAATAGCCTATTTAATGATTTTAGAAACCTTTGACCGTATGAGAGGGAAAAAAGGGAAAGATGAAATTTTACAACACAAGGAAATTAAAAGGGCTGATTTTATTGATCGACTAAAACATTGCATAGAAGAGCACAATGATTTGGTTATAGTACAAACAGTCCAGTCTATGGTCATGGAAGTGTTTTTTTCAATACTTGAGGTTAATTCAGATTTGGACAAGAAGAAACTTCAAATTATCGAAAAGATTGTGGATAATACAGTAGAATGGTTAAAAGACATCTTATCTGATGATAAAGGACAATATTCATTTTATAATTCTGTAAGCTTCGAATCTTATAATAAAGTAGCAAAATTTAAAAATTTAACAGTAAAAAAGCGTGAAAAGGCATTTCTTAAATGTTTTTCGGGTATTAAATCATTTATGAAATATCTCTGGAAGATCATGATGAATATATGTCTTGATAAAGCTGATTTCGATTTTCAAAAGGATGCAAATTTGATGAATCCACAATATTATATTGTTGAGTCGGAAAAAGAGTATATTTGTTTTAAATTTGAGAAAGATTTTGTAAAAAGCAGTATTATACTTCCTTCTGTAAATTCAGATGAAGGTAAGGAAAAAAGAAGACAGGTATATTCTCGTATGTATCATGTGAAACCAGAAAAGTGGTTTATGGGTGGTGATGCGAACACATATGGGCGATATGATTATACGTATAGTCCTGCTGAGATCAGAGATGACTTGCAATCAATTTCTTCGGTTCAAGATGAAAATGATTATTTTTATCTTGAATGTATGGAGTGTATTGGTATTGATAATGGGGATTGGAAAAAAACGGAAGTCTGTACAGAGTGTATTTTTAATAAAAAATGTATACGGGGAAAAGTATGATGAAATTAAGAGAACAGTTTGAAAAATATAATTATAAAAGTATTTTACAGAACGATGAGTTATGTTCATTAGATATTTCTTATTTTTTGGATGAAAATAAGAAGGTGCCGGAAGAACTATTAGATATTTATATAAGTAGTCAGGAAGATGAAATATTTATTTTGTTGAACGGAGACAAGAAAGATATTCATACCATGTGTGATGAATGGGATAATAGGGTGAGTATTTTTATTGCTTTTGGATCTGAAAATAGAAGTTTATTAAGAAAAATGAAATATAACATTATTGAAATTATTTTGTGTAAAGATAAACAGAGGGATCGATCAGAAGAAGGATCGTTAAAAGTTACAAGAAAAATTATTTTGTCGTATGATATAGAAAGTGATGGAACAATTGTGATTCCTGATACAGAAGCTGTTGAAATACCATTTTATATGATTCCCACTAGTGATTTCCTGTTGAATGAAGAGAATATAAAAACTCTAAAAAAATGTATGCCAAAAGAAGATTTAAAAATTCTTTTTCAAGAGAATAAAAAGGGAAGAGGTATAAATAGTACGTTTGAAAAAGAGTATTACGATAAAATTGAGGAGTGGTTAAAAGATGTTTATCAAGAGCGTGAAAGTAATTAATTTTCGAGGAATTCAGGAGGCGAACTTCCAATTTGATGAAAATCCATTTGTTTTGTTGGCTGCACCGAATGGAATTGGAAAAACTTCCGTCATAGATGCAATTGAATGGTGTCTTACTGGGAATATTGGACGTTTGAAAAATTCATATGATTTAAGAAGTACCAATGCTAGTGAACGTAAGATTAATGTAAGTGGTATTTTAAAATTCAAAGATGCAAGGTCTGAAGACAGGGTTTCTGTAGAAGTGTGTGTGAAAGATGGGGATGAGGAACATATAATTTGCAGAAAACAGGAGAAAGATGAATTGGAATGTTCAAGCAGAGGTGTTGAGATTTGGGTTGATGGGAAAAAACACAAAAAAGATGATTGGTTAGGAAAGTATATAAATCAAAACTTTTATAATTATCATTTTTGTGATGTACAAAAATCACTTGGGATTCAAAATGAAAAGAGATCTTCTCTATCAGAGATGTTTAAAGAATTTATTACCGACTATTCAGATGAAGAACGTGTTGCTGAGAATTTAGCACTTTTTCAAAGAGATGCTGATCTTAAAATTAATAAAAAAATAGAAGCAAAGAAAAAAGTGGAGATACAAAAGAATTCAGTTGAGGAAGAGTTGGAAAAACTTGCAGATACACCTAGCTTTCAGGAATATCCGAAGGTTGTTATGTATGATGGAGAAGTTGTAGATTTGCAGGGGAAAGACCGAAAATTTCTTCAAGAACAACAAAATAATATTTATTCGTGTGGTTATTCGTATGTCAATGATATTTTAAAAGAAAAAATTGAAAATCATAAAAATGAAGAATTGTGTAAGAACTTAGATAGTTTAATTCAAAATCTTCAGGAGAATAAAGAAAATGTTAAGAAGGCAATAAGAGCCAGATTGGATAGGAATACAACATGTATCGTTGAGTGTACGAAAAAAATAGAAGAATATGAAGCTGTTATATTGGATAGAAATTCTATTTTAGATAGGGGTAAGACTATCATAAAATTTAATAATGCTAGTTTTACAAAAAAATATTTTGAACAGAAGAAGCAAGAAATACAAGATTTGAATGAAAAAATTAAAAATCTTGATGAAACAATACGAGCTTTTTCTGATGGAAATGAAATTATTGAGGCATTGACCAATTTAATAGATAAAAAGCAAGCATTGGCAGAATATCAAAGGTTAAGATTAGGAGAAGGCATCCAGGTAAGGTGTCCGGTTTGCGGATCGGAAAAATTTGCTGAAATAGAAACACAACAGATTTTAAAAGAAGCTTCAGATTTTTTGGAAGTAAATAAAACAAATCTCAATAAAAAGGTGGAAGAGAAAGAGCTTAAAAAACGAGAATGTAATGAATTAAAAGATGAACTAATTTTAAAAGCCAAGGAAGTTTTGAAAACTGAGATACAAAAAGAAACAGAAAGCAGAGAGAATTTGTTAAATGTTCAAAAATCTACAAAAGAATTCTTTGCTTTGCAGAAAAGAATTTCAAGCGTGATAAAGGATACGAATGATATTTATTGGTGGAGCGAAGTTGATAATTTAATTGATAAGAAGCAGAAATTAGAAAAAAAACAGATTTCCAAAGAAGAAATGAGCAAAAAGCAAAGAGAAGTAGAAGACGTTCTCAATTTATTGAATTTTAAGATGGAAGCGACAGATTCGGATCAGGCAATTCAGAATAAAATTAGTTCTCGTGTGGAGAAAGCACCGAAAATATTGGTATTTACAAAAAAATTATTGATTGAAAAAATGAATGCACTTTCTTACATGATTCAAGATCAGGAGATAGCAGAATTAAATAAGAAATTGAAGAATTCTCAAAATATGATTGAAGAATTGGATAATGAAATTAGGCAGATTAAACAGGTGAAAGAATGGGCAGATGAGCATGAAGAGAAAATTAAGAGATTAGTTACAGAGTTAATTCAGCAGGAATACGAAAACGTTGGACCGAATCTTTATAAATTTTATAAGAAGTTATCTAGAATCAATACAATTAAAAATATTAAGATAATACCAGATGGAGTGGAGAATCAAGTTTCGTTAACTGATGAGACAGGGAAACATGTAGTGAATATTCTAAGCAATGGTCAGTTAAGTGTTTTTATTCTTGCTTATTTTTTCGCCGGTATTGTTTCGCGTGGAAATGATGAAAAATTTAAAATTTATTTTATAGATGATCTTACTGCTTGTATGGATGATGTTAATATGCTTTCATTTCTGGATCTAATGAAATATTTATTAAAAGAAAAAGAAGGACCAGTTGATCAGATGTTTTTTGCAACCTGTGACGAACGTATTGAAAAATTACTTTGTTATAAGATGGATGGATGTGAAATACCATATACAAAATTGACAGAAAAGGAGTTCCCGAAGTCTATTGAGGAGTTTTAAGCTTTTGAATGATAAATAATTATTTGAAGAATGTCCATCGACAGATAATCGATGGACATTTATTACAAGATAATGTAGTTAAGAATGTCTTCGGTCGAAAAACCAATCCATTTTAAACTCATATTTTTAATTAAATTATCTAGAAGAAGCATTAGATATTGAATATTATGATCATTTTTAAAATCATAATAATAGGAATAGCCGTGAACAATAGTACGTCGAAGTTCTTTGATTTGTTCACTTGTTTTTTCGGATGATGCCTTAGTATTTGACAGAAGATGAGGAAATTCATTAAACATGTGTGTTAATTCCTGCTTTAAAGGGAATCTTGTATTTTGTGCATTTTTGCGATCTAATTTGTCAAAAAGATATTCAAATGACACAATTTGTTCCATAAAGCGTTGAGGTGAGAACAAAGAATCAAAATCTCCTAGATGTCCTAACGGAATGCTTTTTGTTATTTTACTACCAGAATCTAGCGCAATGTTATTAAGAATTTTTGGAATATATTTCATGACGTTAAAATCATGAAAGTATAAGTCATATCCAGATAGTATATTTTCTGAGCAAAGGGGGCAATAAAACCAGCCAGCTTTTGCGCCTTTATTGTAAAGGGTAATTTGCTTAAAGGGTACGTTGGCTAGTGATGTCATAAACATTGCAAGTCTATAGAAAACTTGTGTAATATTATAACATTCTTGAATTTGTTTTGTATGAAGAGGGAGAATAAGTTCTCCTTTTTTGTCAAAGTTCTCTAAAAGACCAAGACGAGTATCTAATCCTATTCGGAAGGTAAATTCATAATGCAAGTCATTCATATCAAACGGAATCCTGTATACATCTATTGGCTGTATTGCTAAATTATATCCTGATTGGACTAGATCTAAATAGTTGTATTTATACCTAAAAATATCATCTAAAAATGAAGATTGAAGACCAATAGTATCAAAACGAAAATGTTCATCTTTGGTAAGCATGCTGATAGTATAACATCGTAAATAGCAAGTAGTGCCTAGAGAATATTCTACTAAAAATACAGCTATACGTCCGGAAATTCCAGTATCAAAACATTGTCCATTAAGAAGATAGTTATTTTTTGAATTGTATTCTTTACAAAAATCATTCAATAGAATGTCGTCGGTGAAGAGTTCCATACGGTAATTGTTAATTACGAATGGAATCTTTCCAGTTTTAAAGAATATAAAACCTTTAAGCATTACTGACCTCCCTATATGAATTACCATTTAATTATTCGGAAATATTATTATAGTTATTATAATGTTGAAAGTTACTTTCAATTAAAACACTATCATAGAGAAGAGTAAAACTCAAGATTTTATTGAGAAGAATATATTAGAATGTTATTATTGTAGATATTATGATTTTAAATGCTTTTAATAGGATTTATTGTGAAAAAAGTGTTAAACTTTAATGATAGTAACGTGTGTTAGAAAAATAGAAAGTAAAAGCATTTATAATTTATTAATAAGTTAAGTGAGGGCGCGAAAGGAATAATATGAATGACTATTTAGAAACTAGATTAGAGAAGTTAGCAGTATATCAGCAATTAAGAAATAAATGTGAAGAAAATAATCGACATGAAGTTTTAGCACTTGTGATGGACATCGCTAATTTTGCGGTTGAACGTTTAAAGACTGTGATTAAGAATATGCCAGAGTTTACTTTGCATGATGATACGCATATTTTTAATATGCTTATTATTATTGGGAAGATTATTCCAAAAGAAAATATAGAAAAACTATCTATACCAGATTTGTTTATGCTGATTGTTTCTGTGTTTTTACATGATATAGGTATGGCTCCAGATGAGAAATATATATTAGCATGGAAAAATCAACTTTCAATAGAAGAATATGATGAAGAATTAAATGAAGAAAGGGAAAAATTTATTCGGTTTCGTTTAACATATACACATCAATTAGAAGAAATGGAAAGGCTTAGAAAAGAGAAAGAGTTTTCAAAAGCGCAACTTTTGGAAGATTATATTGTTACGGAATATATAAGATTAACGCATTCAATTCGAGCGAGAGAAATTATTGCTAAATACTGGGCGGGAAAAATAGTATACCAAGATACAGATTTAACAGAGGATTTAGCTGCAATATGCTTTAGTCATAATGAAAGTTATTCATATTTACTCCAAATGGAAACGTTTAAAATATGTGGACAGGATGAATATTTATGTATTCCATTTGTAGCAACAATATTACGATTGGCTGATATAATTGACTTTGACCCTAAAAGAACGCCTTCTGTTTTATTTTCACATTTAGCTGTAAAGAATCCTGTTTCATTGAAGGAATGGAAAAAACATCAAAGTATAAATGCATGGACAATATCGTCCAAAAAACTTATTTTTTCTGCGCAATGTGAACATCCTGCGATTGAAGCAACTATTCTTTCTTTTTGTGATCAGATAGATGAAGAATTGAGAAATGGGACCTTGATTTTGTCTAATTTATCAGATGATGGAATGGATATTGATACAAAAAATTATAAAATCTCATTACCGCCGCAGGTAGATAGAAGAAAAATACAAGCTAAAAAAGATATAATATCAGGGAGACCAATATATCGTTATCATGATACAAAATTTTCATTAAGTAAAAAACAAATAATTGATTTATTGATGGGAACTAAATTATACGGTAAACAAGAAGTTGCATTGCGTGAATTGATACAAAATTCGATGGATGCATGTTTGCTTAGAAAAAAGCTTTCTGAATTATGGAATATAGAGTATACGCCTAAAGTTAAAGTAGCATTATATAATAAAAATGGTGTTGATTATTTACAAGTAAGTGATAATGGAATGGGAATGAATCAACATATAATTGATAATTATTATACGAATATTGGATGTTCATATTATTCTTCTCGTGAGTTTAGTGAGTTAATGACTTCTTTTAAATCATCATTTACTCCGATATCTAGATTCGGTATAGGCATTTTATCTTGTTTTATGGTTTGTGATTCTATGGAAGTAACTACAAGGAGACTTAAAGAAAGATTTGAATGCGATGATGCATTACATATATCTATAGAAGGATATGATAGTCTTTTTGTGATTTCAGATGCAGATAAAAAAGAACCGGGAACAGATACAATATTAACACTACGTCCGGTGCATCCGTGGGATAGGATGAGTGGGGAGGAATTTGTACAATGTATAAAAGACATTGCACCAAATCCGGCGGTTCAAATTGAAATTGAAACAGACAAAGAAAATGAAACATATACGAATGATGGATTTGAAAAGTTAAATTTAGATCTTTTGTTAGATTATTCTTGGGATAATAAAAGAAATATTCGGACAATAGATATAGATTTGAATTGTGAGGAGTATGGGTTTAAAGGCAAAGGTTGTATAGGAATTCTCGTTAAGAATGATGTGCCAGTAGAGAAAATAGAAATATTATCGAAAGATATTGAAATTGATGGAGAGATTTATACATTGTCTTCATATGTAAAATATGCAAATAATTGTGTTACTGAGACATCAACAAGCATTACTGTAGATGAAGACGGAGAGATTGATACAAATACATCTTGGGCGGAAAGATTTAAATCGAAGTCATCGTTATCTATACATGGGATAGAAGTTCCTTATAATTTATTTCCAGATTTTTCAAATAGAATGTCCAAAGCAGTACTTAAAATACCATTTCCATTTTCTTTTCGATTGGATGTTGGCGCAAATAGTGACTTGAATTTGAATTCTGCAAGAGATCAAATTATATATGATGAAAGATGGTTAACTTTTGAAGAAAATTTATATCGAATTATTTGTAGAAGACTAAAGAATATTCTTCCAGCATCTGATTGGAAAATGTTAAATGAAATTATTCAAAAAAGTAACGCAGAAGTTTTTAGTCGAGTAGCAAGTAAAGTGGAATAGGAGTAAATCATAATATGGTCTGGGGAAAAGATCTGATGGATGAAAGTAAAAAGCAATTAAGGAATATAATGGAAAAATAAGAGATTTTGGATGATAATAAAAAGTTAATTGTAAACAAAAAACAGAGAACATGGATGAACAGATGGTCACTATTTGTGGTCGTCTTATTTGGTGGAATTTAGACGTTGTAAAGGAACGGAGATGGAATTGACCTGAAAATAGAAATTGTTTAATTTTTAATTTAATGCTATGGATAGATTGTTAACTTCCAATTATAGGTACAACTAAACAAAAATTCGTTGCATATCAATTGTTAAAAAACTTGAAAATAAGCCAAAAACCTGCGTTTTTGATTGAAAAAATGCAGGTTTTATGAACGGATACTAAATAGTGTGTTTTTGATCTGTATAGATTACATCAGGAGAAGATCGATTTAGTTGTAAAATTTCTGGAAGTTAACATTTAGGAGATCATAAACACGAACAAAGAAAAGCAAATATTTGTTCGAAACATTATTGATTGTTCAATAAAAAAATGGTATATTTATTTCGCGGCGTGCCGCAAACTAAGAAAGGTGGATTTTTTGTGAATAAACTTAAGTGTGCTTCCTTTTTTGCAGGAGTTGGCGGAATAGATTTAGGATTTGAAGAATCTGATGGATTTGAAACAGTGTATGCAAATGAATTTGATGCATATCCATCTAAAACATTTGAATTGAATTTTCCTAATATAAAAGTAGATGTTAGAGATATTCGAGAAGTGAAATCCGAAGAAATACCAGAGTTTGATGTAATGCTGGCCGGTTTTCCATGTCAGGCATTTAGTATTGCGGGGTATCGTAAAGGATTTGACGATGAAAAAGGGCGGGGAGAATTATTTTTCGAATTAACAAGAATAATTGAAGATAAACGCCCAAGAATATGTTTTTTTGAGAATGTAAAGAATCTTGTAGGACATGATAATGGAAATACATTCAGAGTAATTTGTGAGCAGTTAGATCTTTTAGGATATAAGTATACATCGCAGGTGTTGAATGCGATGCATTATGGAAATGTTGCGCAGAATAGAGAAAGAATCTATATTGTTGCATTTCGTGAAGAAGAAGATTATGATAAATTTCATTGGCCATTATCAATTCCTCTTAAAAGAACGGTAAGAGATATTATTGATTTTTCATCAAAAGTAGATGGCAAATATTATTATGTAAAAGGAAAATATAAAGGGGATATCTATGAACAGCTGGTAGAAGCTATGAAGGATGATGAAAAATCAAATCCGGCCATTTATCAGTGGCGGAGAAAATATGTGAGAAAAAATAAATCCGGCGTTGTACCAACATTGACAGCGAATCAGGGAGAAGGCGGACATAATGTTTGTCTGATTCATACGGATGATAATCGTATTCGTAAGATGACGCCGAGAGAATGTTTTAATGCACAGGGATTCCCTAAGGATTTTAAATTGCCGGGAAATATGAGTGAATCACGTTTGTATAAACAGGCTGGAAATAGTGTGTGTGTTTCTGTAATTGAACGAATTGCAGAAAATATTAAGAAAGTAGTTGAATAAGGAAAAGGCAGGATACGCAGATGTTGTGTGTTCTGCCTTTTCGTGAATAAAAGGAGAAAGTTATGTGGAAGGATTTACCGGAAAATGAAAAAGAAGAGTATAAAAGAATGATATTGGCATTTGCCAGTTTGACGGAATTATTTTCGCAAAAAAATGAGGAAAATGATGAAATACCGGCACCGATTATTAATTCGAAGTATCAAGAGACAATTTTTCAAAAAGCATTTCACGCTTCTGCGGAAGATATTGGAAATACATCTTATGACGTAGCAATTAATGGAAAGAATATTGGAAATCGTTTGAAAAAATATTTAATTGGAATAAAAACATTTGGAATTGGATCAGGTGATCAGAAAGTCGCACAGTTTAAGGCCAATTTAAATGAATGGTCGTCAATAATAAACCAAATGCAGAAAAATGCAAAAAATGAGAATGGAACATTAAAGAAAAAGAGTGAGATAGATCTTGTGAATAAAGATCTGTATAAAGAATTAGCAGTTAAAATTTCCATGCTTCGAAATGAAAGGATCTGTTCATCTAGAGCTAATTTACAGGGATTTAAAGTAAAAGATGAAGACGAAGTTGAGTCTGTTTATCATGTGCTTATGCCATCATCAAAAGGACAGACACCGGAAATATATGTAGGAGAAACAGAGTATGATTTGATTGATGTTGCAAATATAGAAATTATTGGCTGTTCTAGTGCGAAAAATCCTGCAAATTTCATTTTTACAGATGGAAAACACGAATATAAATATACCTCAGCAGACAGTCAACTGTATATGAAATTTAATAATAAGGGGATTGTGCTAGATACATGGAATGTTAAGTATGCAGAAGATGCGTATGGACTATTTTCGGACATAGCTGATAAGATATATGGAATAAAAAAGGATACAAATGTCGGAAGAGATAATATAAGAGAGTCATATGCTTGGAAAATAGAAGTACATAGATATTCTGGGTTTAACGGATTCTTTGGTGTTGGTTCAAAGATGGGAACAGATGCAAGAGAGGGAAAGATAAATAAAGTAGAGAGTAAGCATCAAGAAAGTGTAGACAAGAAGTTGTTAAGTGAAACAAAGAATATGTTACAGACGTATTTTTTGACAAAAGCAATAAATAATGATGATCGAAAGCAGAAGGAGCGTTTACGTAATAGTATTATTGAAATAGTTAGAAAAGGAAATAATAAAGAGTTCGAAGCTGAAATAAGAAGGTTACTATATAGACCGAAAAATGAAATGTATATTCCAATACCAAAAGCAAGAAAATTTCATGATATGCATCCCGACTTTTTTGGAGCAGGGATAGGTACATTTAAAGAAAATTCGAAAAAACTGAAATTGCCTAAAGATCAAAGAAAATTTAATTTAATCTTTGAACCATCAGGAGATGTACTTCCTGCATTTATAGCACAAGATGATGGAAAAGCAATAGAATCGGTAGATAAACAAACTTTTTTGGGAGAATGGATTTTAAAGGGAATTTTTCAGTTAAAGGATTATGAGCCGTTGACAGAAAAAAGATTGGAAGAACTTGGAATTAATGGGATGCGTTTATATAAAACGAACACATCCGAAGATATTCATTTAGAATTTATTTGGATAGATGATGAGAATCCGCCGGTGGATTTAATATAATATTGTGTAGATAAAGTGGTGAAACAACATGGACAACCTTACAAAAGAACAAAGACATAGAAATATGAAGAATATAAAAAGTAAGGATACGAAAATAGAAGTCAGGCTGAGGAAAGCATTGTGGGCGAAAGGATACCGATATAGAAAGAATGATAAGAAACTGCCAGGAAAGCCAGATATAGTCTTAAGCAAATATAAAATAGTGATATTTTGTGATAGTGAGTTTTTTCATGGAAAAGATTGGGAAGTATTGAAACCGAGACTAGAAAAAGGGACACATCCAGAGTATTGGGTGAAAAAGATAGAGAATAATAGAAAACGTGATGAAGAAATTAATAAAGAATTGATTTACGAAGGCTGGACAGTTGTTAGATTTTGGGGAAAAGATATTAAGAAACATTTGGATGAATGCGTAAAGGTGATAGATGATATCGTCTGGGAGCAAAAATTTGAAGAAACAGGAGACGATTTGGAAGAAATAGAATAAAACCAAGGAGATGGTATAGTGTGTCAAAATTTTATTATTTGAAAAAAGTAGAAGATCATAAATATGGATTCGCATATGCAAAAGACTTTGAAACGGATGGCGTTTTAAATGATATTGAAATTACACGATGTGTAGATTTTGCAAATAGAATGGTCTGGGGAGAAGGGTATCATAGAGGAAAAAGAAGCGGAGGCATAAAAGAAAGAAGTGAAAAAGAAAAATTTGTGAATACACTTCAAGGTAAAATGACTGAATGTGCATTACATAAATATTTACAGGGATACCAGTTGGACACAAGCGGGGTTGATTTTAGTGTATTTGGAAAAGGTAAGTGGGATACGGTCGATCTTGCGTGTAATAATAATAAAATAGCCATAAAATCAACAAAACATTTTGGACAATTGTTATTGCTTGAAACCAAAGATTGGGATGAAAATGGGAATTATATTCCAAACGAAGATACAAATACAGGAGAATATGATGAAATTGTTTTGATGAGAATTAGACCTAATATTGATGACGTTATTAAAAGAAAGCCAGATTTCTGGCAGTTGGATGTCGCAGAACAATTGGAATTTCTAAAAAGTATAAAATGGGAATTTGAAATATCAGGTTATATCACTCATGAGGATTTACAATATATTATACGCAATCATTATGTGATTAAGCAGGGAGATCGTCTTGGAAAAGTGAAAGAAAATTATAATGGGATTGTAATGGATGCGGATAATTATTATGTGCAGGTAACGAATATGAGAAAGAAAGAAGAACTTCTGAGAAGACTGTCTGAATATAAGAAATAAGCGGAAAATGTATGAATATGGTGCAGATAGAGAAAGTGCTTGATATATGGTGAACATGTTAAAAAGAATTTGATTTAAAAGAAGAATAATTAGTACTGATGTTTCTAGGTCTATATGGTAAAATAAAATGTATAAGGAAATGTCCCTAAAAACATAAATATGAGTAAGATTGAAAAGATTAAAGAAATGGATTTAGTGTCTGTTGATAATGCCAGAATTAAACAAGTCATAGATACTTATTTCCATTGGAAACAATTAGATGCAGAGATAAAAACATTATCTGGAACAAGGGGTATAAATTTTCCTTCGGAATTATCGGAATATATGGCATGTTACGCACTTGGGTTACTTGTAAATAAAGAAGGTAGTAGTGGTGATGCAATTGATATGTCGGATCCGGCACATCCAATAATAATCGAAATTAAGGGGAGTTCTGCTGAAAAGCTTTCTGCGCCAAGTTCCTTTTCACCATCTGAGCATTTTGATGAGTTAGTGTATGTTCGTTTGGAAAAGTATCATGATTTATTAAAAATTTACAGAACTGGAATAGACAGTGAAAAGTTGAAGGAGATTAAGGTGAATAAAAAAGCGACTGTAGCAGATCAACAGGCACAAGGACGTCGGCCTCGTTTTTCTATTCATCAAAAAATTGTTGAAGAATTAGGGCTGGAGCCAGATGTTATATTTTATATTCGGGATAAGAAGATTGAACGAAAGTAAGAAAGGAGTAGGGACATTTCCGCTCCTTTATGTTTTATAAGAGAAAAGGACAGTGTTGCTTTGAAATGGGATGAATTGAATAAAAATGATAGATATAATGGAGTGAAGTAAGGAGAGTATAAAATGTTGAAAATAGGGAAAATATATAGAATGCCGAGACCGCAACAGCAGGATAGCCCTCAGGTCGATGGACTGGATAACTTTTACTATGAATCAAGAACGCCGGGGATTGGATTTGAATTTCAAAGAGGCATTCACAATGTTAGGAATATTACAGGCCCGAATGGGGAATCTCGCTGTCCTCTGATTATTATATCTAGTACACCAAGAAAGGCTGGGAGCGAAGATACTCCATGGCGTGATCGTTATGATTCAGAACATGGATATGTAAAATATTATGGTGATAATAAACCGAACAGAGGGAGACCAGAAAATGCGCCTGGTAACAGGATTCTTTTAGAATTGCTTAAATATTATGATTCTCCTAATGAAGCTGAACGGTTGAAAAAAGCTGTGCCGGTGATATTTTTTGAAAAATGTTCGTATGATGGACGTCCCAAAGGAAATGCCATATTTCATGGATTTGGTCTGTTAGAGTCAATAGAGCTTGTTACACAATGTGGGAAGAATCAAGAGTATTTTGCTAATTATCTTTTTAACTTTTGTATTTTTTCTCTTACGGAAGATAATGAAGAATTTAATTGGAAATGGATTGAGGATCGATGTGACCAAACAAAAAATGTTGAAGATACGATGCGCTATGCGCCTGCTTCATGGAAAAGATGGATTAGAGAAGGAAAAGAAAGTCTTCATCTTGTAAGACGTAATATATCTGGTTATGGACTTGTGAAAGATGTGGATCAACTTCCGACAAATCCACAAATTTTAAATGATATCTATCACTATTATGATGGAAGAAAACATGAATTTGAATATTTGGCGATGGAAATAACTATGAAAATTATTGAAGAAAGTGGTACAGCTTGTGTTCCGGGATGGATAACAAAGAAATCTGGTGATGGAGGTATTGATTACATACTTCGTATTGATATAGGTAAAGAAAAATTATCATCGGTAAACATAATCGTACTTGGACAGGCAAAATGTACAGATCCCTCTAAGGCGACTAATGGTACAGATATAGCTAGGACGGTTGCTAGAATGAAACGGGGATGGATTGGGGCATATGTTACTACTTCATACTTTTCTGAATCTGTGCAGAAAGAAGTAAAAGAGGATTCATATCCTATTATGATGATTAATGGAGCAAAAGTTGCAGCAGTTGTTGAAAGAGAACTTTTTGAAACAAAGCAGCATCTTGGTGAATATTTAAGTAGATTGAAAGAAAAATATAAACAACTTAATCAAATTCCGGAAGATGTGCTGGAAGTTTAATGAAATCTATATTGAAAACAAGAATAATACGGGAAAGATAAGGGGCTGTATTATGGATAATTTAATATCTACTCAGAGAAAAAAGAATATGGAGTCGTGGTGAATTTTATTGAAAATTACAGGAATAATTTTAGGCATTTCAAATCTGCTGTTTGGTGACCGCAGTTATAACAAGGAAATATTCGTTGTTATGTCACAGAAGGCGACAGAGTGATCCTGGGTGATGAGATTTTCAGAAAGTAGATTTATGATCAGAAATTATCGAAACATATTTCGGACTATTAGCAAGGGAGTATTAGACATCTGCAAAAACTTATCTGAGAAGTCTAGAATGAGAAGCATTGAAAGAGATATTAAAAAAATAGTAACGAATAAGTAATTAGAATTAATATTGTAAAAAATGCAAAAGCGAAATAGAAATTATTTTTGTAAATAGCTTCTTGGTAGTAGGAATATTAAATAGAGCAGTATGCTATTTAAGTCGAAAGGGGAGATATTTTGAAAGAATCAGCTGAGAGAGTACAGTATATAACTGAATATGTAGTATCATATAAAGCTAAAATAGAAGCTCTCAATAAAAAAGGATTATTTGATACTGCAACATTATATGAACTATTTTCACAGAAAGTGTGTGAAATTTGGTTTGGGCATAAATTTTTAAACCTTAATGATTCAAAAGCAAATTATCCTTATGTTGACTTGATTTCGGAAGATGGAAAAATGTATGTTCAAGTGAGTACAGGTCAAGATATACCAACAAAAGTGAAATCAACACTAGAAAAAATACGAGACAGTAAATCCGACGAACTTAAAAGTATAGAACAATTGTTTTTTTCGTACTTGCAAATTCAAGTGAATCTAAAGTGATGGATTTTTCTGGAAAAGAAAGAATTGGAAGAATTAATTTTATTAAGAGTAAAAATTTAATTACGACAGAAAATATAGTGCAGAAGGCAAAAACAGATATAGAATTTCAAAAAAAATTATATGATTTTCTTTTGACTGAAAGTGAATCAGTGGTTCAAATTTCAAATAAATTAAATGAGGCTATTACAATAAGCAAGGTGCTTATCAACAATAATATTGATTGTTTGATAAATGACGAATATATAATTGATAGATCAAGTGAAATTAGTCAGATTAGAAAGGATGGATTTAATTTTATATCAATACAAGGTGAAGCAGGCTCTGGAAAGTCGGCTCTGTGTAAACTTTTGCTGGAAAAAGAAAAAATGGTACTTTATACCAGAGCAGAAAAGATTGCGGAAGTAAGTTCATTGGAAGATATCTGGGGGTTGGATATTGGAAAAACTATTGAATATTTAAAAAAGAAAAAGTTATATATTTATATTGATGCATTAGAATTTATAGTAGATTGTTCAAAAACAAAGATGGATCTCTTGCAACAAATATATGAGATTGTGAAGGGGCATAATAATATTTTTATTATTACATCATGTAGAACGTGTGATAGAACGGCATTTGTTAAAATAGAAAATATATATCAAATAAAAAGATATGATATTTTTTTGCTTTCAGACAAGCAGATTATTAAAGTTGCTCAAAAATATAAAATAGTACAGAAATTATGGGATGCCAAAGGTTATGTTCAACTATTGCGTTCACCTTTTTATCTTAATTTGCTTGTAAAAGAGATAAAAGATTTTAAGAAAATTAGTGATATAGATGGTTTTAGAAACTTAATTTGGAATGATATTATGTGTATGAGTGGGAAAACATTTCCACAAGGGATTACACATTCTGCTGTTAGAGAGGCAATAGAGAAAATAGTATTTAATAGGGCTGAGAAATTTTTGCCTGGTGTAAGAAAGGAAGAGATAGGAGAAGAGATTGTTAACATTTTGCAGTCTGAGAATATAATTACAACATGTTCGAATAATACGATACGTCTTAAATATGATATTTTTGAAGACATATGTTTTGAAAGATTTATTGATGAAAAGTATGATGACTGTAAAAATGATTTCGGAATATTTTTTTTAAATCTTGAAAAAATGGGCAGGTGCATATATCGTAGGTATCAAATTTGGGTAGAGAATAAGCTTTTTTCGAAAGGAAATAGAGAAAAATTTCTATACAAACTATTAGAAACAGATAATATTCCGTCAGGATGGAAAGTGCAAACAATAGTTGGAATTGTAAAATCAAACTTTTGTAGTGAGTTGTTTGAAGAATATAAATACTATTTCTCTAATGATTTGTTACATGAATTTTTAAGATTGACAAATATATTTTCATTCGAGACATCTATCTTGAACTTTAAATATGGGAATGTATACTCGCAATTGAAACCAATTGGAATGGGAAGACCTTGCCTGATTAATTTGATTTTTAATAATGGCATGTATAAGGAAAAATCTAGGGAGAAAGCTATATTGAAATTATGTACAGACTATTCCCAAAATCCTAATATTTGTGATGAGGCAGAGAAATCTGCTTGTCAAATTCTTCAGTTTTTTATTGAAGAAAAAATGAAGAATTCTTTGAAAGAAAAAGATTTTAATTTAGCTGATGGTGTGAATTTATGTTTGATGCCGATATATAAAATGGCAAAATGTTCTCATGAATGGATTAAGCATTTTTGGTCAGAAAGAATATTTGGATATTTAAATAGCGATGGAAGAAGCAATCGTTTAGATAAAGAGATACTTAAGTATGTGTTAAAGAATACCGTTCCTGCGCTAGCGATATATCTCCCAAAAGAATTGTGTGAAGTTGCAGATGCTTATTGGATTAAAATACCAAAATGTGATGCGAGAGATTCCCTTTATAGAAGAAGTTCTTTGGATAGTGTTGAAAAGTTTGGCTTATCCAGAAATTCGGATTCATACCACTTTGAATATAGGAATATATATGATAACGCGTTTCTTAATATATTAATTACATACAACTGGGTAATGGCACTTGAATGGTTAATTAAACTTACAAATCATATGGCATTGGCTTTTAGAGAATCAGTGCCCGAAGCCGTGTATGATATATGTGTATGGGAGAATTCAACTAATGAAGCAAGGAACTATATTTGCAGTCCTGATTTTTGGTTAGCAGGTATTCAAGAACATAGAGTTCACGAATTGGTGAGTGATGGAATCTTTTTATTTACAAGGTATGCCATAAATATAATTAATACTGAAATCGATGAAAAGAATAAAGTTGTTCAAGTTGCAGAATATATTAAGTCAGAGGTTATCAAAAAATCAAACAATGTTATTATGCTGTCTGTTATAGCTGAAATTGGCAGAAATTGTAAGAACAGTATTCCTGGGTATTCATTGTTTTTAGCATCTAGTATTGATCTTGTGATGTTAGATAGTCAGAAGATTAGAAGTTTAGTACCTAATGCAGATATGCAGCTATATGAAAAACTCATCTTGATGAGTGTGGGACTTTCTGGGTTAGAAAAAAGATATAATATTAGTGCGCAAGAGAATGATTCATTGCAAAATATCGTATTAGAATTACAGCTGCGGGATGATGAATTGAAAGAAAAAACAGAGAGAATACTTGATTATTTGTATTCGATTATCTCTAATCAGGGAGAAGATGCTAAATTTTATTTGCAAATTCAAAAAATGGATTTAAGAAATGCGGCTGTGAGTAAGGTTGATGATCATACATATGCATTAATTCCACAAGTAACTGGCGATGCAAAAAAAATTGTTGAAAAAAATAGTTGTAGTAAATTTGTGCAAAATAGAAATGAATTTAAGCAGCTGATAGATACATGTTGTAATAAAATGCATGATGGTAGATTTTCCTTATTAGAGTGTTTTGATGTAATTACCAGAGTGCAGCTTTTGATAGAAAATATGGAGGCACCTGGGCTGTTGCAAAACTTTCTTGTGATGATTATTGCATATGCTTTGACAAAAGATGAGATTACAACAGAGCAACGTTCAAAATTATGTGGAATATGGTTGAAAGGGATTGATGGCATTTTTAATAATGGATCTTTTGCGTTTGAAATTGGTTTAGTAAGTATTCTTTATAAACAAATTGAATATGAATTAGAGGAAGATATAAAGATCCAAATGAAAAAGCAAATGTTTAATTGCTTATTATACAGAGGTCAGCAAGGTATTATCACTAAGGTTTCCTCATATTTGAAAAAATACTTGCAACAGAATGAGAAAATAGCTCAGCTCTTTTTCTATACGATTATTGCGATAGCAGAAGACCAAATGGCTTGTTACAAATACAATGTTAATAAACTTTGTGGTATTGGAGAAAAAATAGATTATCAACCAAATAGAAAGAAACCTCCTGTTTGGGTAAAGCGAATCTTCGAAAAAAATGGAATTGGTCTTTATAATAGTAAAAGAGAAGAAATAATTCAGAAATATCTGATTCGGGAGAAAAAAAAGGATTTAAGTACATGGAATATAGAAAACGGCGATCTTCAAACATTATGTTACGTTTCAAATTGTGGTTTGAGTTTCGATAATCACGAATTTTCTATGATAATGAGAAAAATTTTCCCTTATTTATTGTCAATTATATCAAATGTTGAAGATTATGATGAATTTATTGATGTATATGCAGTAGATGAAGTAATAACATTTATTAGTAATGGTTTATGTGATAAGGACTCATCTGCTATAGTAGATATGTTGTTTGATTTGCCGGATTTTGGACAAATGAGTTCGGATGGTTATGAGTTATATGAAGAAATAGCAGCTCATTTATTAGCAGTTTATTTTGATGCTTACAAAAATATAGAAATCAGGAGAAAATGTGAAGTAACTTTATTAGCTATTGAAGATAAAATTAGTCATATATGTGAATTAGAGGTAAGAAATAACTTATGTAAGATGATGTTTCTTACTTTAGGAAAGATTCATATGCATGATTGGAATGAGTTGCATACAGAATATTCGTATAAGGATAAGATGTTTTTGAATGAAATTTGGTCAAAATATGGATGGCTTCATTTCAAGAACCTATTATATGTAATTAACCAAATGCATATTACAGAACTTTTGCCAGAGGTAATACTTCCTTTGAATGAATCATTGAGAAAATGCGGGGAGAACTATGCTGATTGTAAAGAAATGATAAAGGCAAATGCGGTTATTATTAATAAGATTATTACAAAAGCATTTTTGGATTTTAACGATGATATTAAATGTGATCATGAACTAGTGAAAGCTTTTGAAGAGGTATTGGAGACATTAGTTGGATTTGGCATGGAGGAAGCAGCGGTTATACTTGATGAATTTAGAGTGCACTAAGTAAGAAAGCGGATTTTCCAGGCAATTGATAATGCGAACTTCAGCGATATCAAATTAATCCGGGAGAATTATACGAATCTGAAGAATAAGCTGGGGCATATCCCGGCGCTTGCGGATTTCGATAAGTATGGGGAAATGGATGTGCTGCGGATCTTCGACAATAACAGCCTGGGTTCATATTACAAATTCCTTGTGAAATACGAAAAGGAATATACCATCCGGCTGTCAGAAGACGAAGAAAAAGTGATTGAATTCATTTCCAAAAAGCTGGCGAGTGGCAAGCGGATTCATGAGCTGGAATTATTGAAACGTACGTTGCAGTATCGCCATGGAATCATTGGGCGTCTGCGGAAGTATTTATCCGAGAAGTATCATTGTGAGATGGACGAGCATTGCACGGAAAATGTGATCAATATGATGACAAATGAATTCCCGACGAGCGCAGCAAAGAAGACTTACGCACAGTGTGTATTTCTCAAGAAGGAACAGGATGATTACGGCATTTCCGATGTGTATGGGAAAATGTTAGAGAATCCGGAATTCTGTGCGATTCTGGAGGAACTGGTGGATTTCGGAATCTCGAGATATAAGGTCAATTACAGTTACCATTATCAGGATACGAATCTGGTATTATATCAGAAATATACATATGAGGATGCCTGCCGTCTGCTGAACTGGGAGAGAAATGAAGTGCCGCTGAACATCGGCGGTTACAAATATGATAAAAAGACTAAGACATTTCCGATATTTATTAACTACGATAAGCAGGACAATATCAGCGATACCACAAAATACGAAGATCATTTCGTAGCAGAGAACCGGCTGATCGCGATTTCCAAAAGTGGAAGAAGCATGGACTCGGAAGATGTGCAGAATTTCCTGAACGCAACAGAACGTGGCATAGATGTGCAGCTGTTTGTGAGAAAGAATAAGGATGATAAGATATCCAAGGAATTCTATTATCTGGGCCGTGTGATCGCGACTGGGAATGCGAAGCAGTTTGTGATGCCGAATACGGATAAGACGGCGGTGGAGATCGAATGGGAGCTGGAGACTCCGGTGAGAGAAGATATTTATCAGTATATTGTGAATGAATAGGGACTGTTACAGGAAGATTTTTGACGGGAGATAAATGGTAAGATGAAGACGATTAGAGTTGTGGCAGCAGTGATAAAGGCAGTAAAGGAAGACGGAAGAACGATGATATTCGCAACGCAGCGTGGATATGGTGAGTTCAAAGGCGGATGGGAATTCCCGGGCGGCAAGATCGAAGCCGGGGAGACACCGCAGGAAGCGTTGAAGCGTGAGATCATGGAAGAACTGGATACGGAAGTTTCGGTTGGCGAGTGGATCGAGACGGTGGAGTATGATTATCCGGGATTTCATCTTTCGATGGATTGCTTCTGGTGTGAGATTGTGAAAGGGGATCTGGTGCTGAAGGAGCATGAGGCTGCCAGGTGGCTGACCAGGGAGGAGCTTACGGATGTGGAGTGGCTGCCGGCGGATGTGGCTGTTGCGGAGAAGATTGAAGAAGAGATGGACTAGAAAATATAGAGAGGAATAAGTGGACATTGAAAATGAAAAAGAACTCAAATTTGAAGTATAAATTTGAGTTCTTTTTTAGTTCATAAGAATAATATTTGAGTTTCTTGCATAAACTTAAATATAGTGCTAGAATCTAAAATATAAATGGAGGAACTAAAATGACAACAGAAGAATTATATGACAAACTAAAATTAATTCAAAAAATGAAATGCGAAACGCAGAATTTGGAATTGAAATCAGCGGAGCAAGGATGTCCGAAACGATTATATGATTCTTTGTCAAGCTTTTCTAATCAGGATGATGGTGGCATTATTGTTTTTGGAATTGATGAGAAACAAGATTATAAAGAAGTTGGTGTTTATGATGCTCAGGACATTCAAAAGAAAATTAACGAGCAATGCTTGCAGATGAATCCGGTTGTACGGCCGCTTATTACAGTTGTGGAGAAGGAAAATAAAAAATTTGTTTCTGCTGAAATTCCCGGAATAGATTTGGCAGACAGACCTTGCTATTATCAAGGACGTGGAAGGTTGAAGGGGTCCTATACCCGTATTGGGGATAGTGATGAACTGATGACAGAATACGAAATATATAGTTATGAAGCATATAGAAGAAAATATCAAGACGATATCCGTGAGGTTCCGAGAGTAACATTAATGTCATTGGATCAGGAAGAACTGAATCGTTATGTTGAACTGTTAAAGAGAGGAAAACAAAGATTAGCAACACTTGATAATGAAAGTATTTATGAACTTATGAGCATAAAGCGAGGAGAGAAAGTAACGCTTAGTGCGACTTTGCTTTTTAGTCCATATCCACAGGCATATTTTCCACAATTGTGTATTACGGCAATTGTAATTCCTGGGAGAACAATAGGAAGTCTTGGCGACATGGGGGAAAGATTCTCGGATAATCAGAGAATAGAAGGAACAATTCCGGAAATGTTGGATGAGGCATTATTATTTGTGAAACGCAATATGCGGATAAAGACAATTATAAGTCCGACAACCGGACGGAGAACTGACAGAACAGACTATCCAATAACAGCGGTTAGAGAAGCTATTATAAATGCATTAGTACATCGTGATTATAGTATTCATACAGAAGGAATGCCGATTCAACTTATAATGTTTGAAGACAGGATTGAAATACATAATCCAGGTGGATTATATGGAAGAACCACTATTGACCAATTAGGAAAAATTCAACCGGATACAAGAAATCCGGTACTTGCATCGGCACTTGAAATATTGGGAATAACAGAAAACAGGTATTCGGGAATTCCAACAATCCGGATGGAAATGGAGAAATATAACTTAAGACAGCCAGAATTCTTGGATGAAAGAGGAAGTTTTATTGTAAAACTATATAAAGAATCAAAGAATGATTATGAAGATATGTCAAATGATGAAGAAACAAATAATTTAATAGTATTTTGTAAAACACCGCGTACAAGAAAGGAAATTTGTGATTATCTGGGGTTAAATTCTGTTACTTATGCTATACAGACGTATGTAAATCCATTAGTAGAAGCTGGCGTAATTAAGTTGAGTATTCCAGATAAGCCAAAGAGTCCAAAACAGTTATATTATAGCGTAGAAAGAGAAAAATGAGAGAAGACCAATTCCTGCGGCAGCGTCTGCAGAAAGAAATCCCGATTGAGATTTCACCTGTTTTAAGAGATTTAATAACTGTTATATTTTGTTATTAA